>Ga0207706_10000600_pt1 | contig 38298 bp, 30 predicted proteins | sample KBSC53metaG_FD_184318 | JGI IMG/M metagenome (GOLD analysis project Ga0207706, IMG submission 184318) | Corn rhizosphere microbial communities from Kellogg Biological Station, Michigan, USA - KBS C5-3 metaG (SPAdes) (version 2) | ecosystem: Host-associated > Plants > Roots > Rhizosphere > Soil ... | reverse complement strand
ATCGGTATCGGTGAAGTGAGCGAAGACGGGCGCATCGCGCCGCGTCGACTGATTCGGTCAGAATGACCGAACGAGTGTGGCTGTTAACAGGCACGGTCAACACTCATTTTTAGATACAGGGATTTGTCCCTGGCCTGTTGAAACTGCCCTTTGGGTGGTTTCCTGAAAAAAGGATTGCCTCATGGCTCTCGACGTTCAAGAAAAAGCACAAATCGTTGCTGACTATCAGCAAGCTGTTGGTGACACTGGTTCGCCAGAAGTGCAAGTTGCACTGCTGACCCACAACATCAACAAGCTGCAAGGTCACTTCAAGGCCAACGGTAAAGACCACCACTCGCGTCGTGGTCTGATCCGCATGGTAAACCAGCGCCGTAAGCTGCTGGACTACCTGAAAGGCAAGGATCTGGGTCGTTATCAGACTCTGATCGGTCGCCTGGGTCTGCGTCGCTAATAAGCGATTGCGCTAGAGGTTGGTTGTCTGCCGTGTGCCAGTGGGATTCCCGCTGGCCCATGGCAGGCTCCCAGCCTCAAGTTTTATCTGGACACACGTTTTACCCTGGACGAGCGTCGGGCCGATTCCCGGCATTGCCCAAGAATTTCGCAAGAAGACAAGTTCCCCAAGAGCCACAAAGAAGGTAGGACACCGTGAACCCGGTTATCAAAAAATTCCAGTTCGGTCAGTCGACCGTTACCCTCGAGACAGGCCGTATCGCCCGTCAAGCCTCCGGCGCAGTGCTGGTTACCGTTGATGACGACGTTACCGTACTGGTGACCGTTGTTGGCGCCAAGACCGCTGACCCGAGCAAAGGCTTCTTCCCTCTGTCCGTTCACTACCAGGAAAAGACTTACGCCGCCGGTAAGATCCCTGGCGGTTTCTTCAAGCGCGAAGGCCGTCCTTCCGAGAAAGAAACCCTGACTTCCCGACTGATCGACCGTCCGATCCGTCCGCTGTTCCCAGAAGGCTTCATGAACGAAGTGCAGGTTGTCTGCACCGTCGTTTCCACCAGCAAGAAGACCGATCCGGACATCGCGGCGATGATCGGTACCTCGGCGGCCCTGGCCATCTCCGGTATTCCTTTCGACGGCCCGATCGGCGCAGCCCGCGTTGCGTTCCACGAAAGCACCGGCTACCTGCTGAACCCGACTTACGAGCAACTGAAAGCATCGAGCCTGGACATGGTCGTTGCCGGTACCTCGGAAGCCGTGCTGATGGTTGAATCGGAAGCCAAAGAGCTGACCGAAGACCAGATGCTGGGCGCTGTACTGTTCGCTCACGATGAGTTCCAGGCTGTCATCAAGGCCGTCAACGAACTGGCCGCCGAAGCGGCCAAGCCAACCTGGACCTGGGCTGCTGCCCCGGAAGCCACCGAATTGCTGGGCGCTATCCGCTCCGAGTTCGGCGCTGCCATCTCCGACGCCTACACCATCACCGTCAAGGCCGACCGTTACGCTCGCTTGGGCGAGCTGAAGGACCAGGTTGTGGCCAAGCTGTCCGGTGAAGAAGGCCAGCCTTCCGCCAGCGACGTCAAAGCCGCTTTCGGTGAGATCGAATACCGCACCGTCCGCGAAAACATCGTTAACGGCAAGCCACGTATCGACGGTCGCGACACCCGCACCGTGCGCCCGCTGAACATCGAAGTCGGCGTTCTGCCGAAGACTCACGGTTCGGCCCTGTTCACCCGTGGTGAAACCCAGGCGCTGGTCGTTGCGACCCTGGGTACCGCCCGTGACGCACAGTTGCTGGACACCCTGGAAGGCGAGAAAAAAGACCCGTTCATGCTGCACTACAACTTCCCTCCGTTCTCGGTGGGCGAGTGCGGTCGCATGGGGGGGGCTGGTCGTCGCGAAATCGGTCACGGCCGTCTGGCCCGCCGTTCGGTCCAGGCCATGCTGCCTGCCGCTGACGTGTTCCCGTACACCATCCGTGTCGTGTCGGAAATCACCGAGTCCAACGGTTCCAGCTCCATGGCTTCCGTTTGCGGTGCTTCCCTGGCACTGATGGACGCCGGTGTGCCGATGAAGGCGCCGGTTGCCGGTATCGCCATGGGCCTGGTTAAAGAAGGCGAGAAGTTCGCCGTCCTGACCGACATCCTGGGCGACGAAGACCACCTGGGCGACATGGACTTCAAGGTAGCCGGTACCGCCAAAGGTGTGACCGCGCTGCAGATGGACATCAAGATCAAGGGCATCACCGAAGAGATCATGGAAATCGCCCTGGGCCAAGCCCTGGAAGCGCGCCTGAACATCCTCGGCCAGATGAACCAGATCATTGGTCAGTCCCGCACCGAGCTGTCGGAAAATGCTCCGACCATGATCGCGATGAAAATCGACACCGACAAAATCCGTGATGTTATCGGTAAAGGCGGCGCGACCATTCGTGCGATCTGCGAAGAAACCAAGGCTTCGATCGATATCGAAGACGACGGCTCGATCAAGATCTTCGGCGAAACCAAGGAAGCGGCTGAAGCAGCACGTCAGCGCGTCCTGGGCATCACTGCCGAGGCCGAGATCGGCAAGATCTACGTCGGTAAGGTTGAGCGCATCGTCGACTTCGGCGCATTCGTCAACATCCTGCCTGGCAAGGACGGTCTGGTGCACATCTCCATGCTGAGCGACGCTCGCGTTGAGAAAGTCACCGACATTCTGAAGGAAGGCCAGGAAGTGGAAGTGCTGGTACTGGACGTGGACAACCGCGGCCGTATCAAGCTGTCCATCAAGGACGTAGCAGCAGCCAAGGCTTCGGGCGTTTAATCACCCCCCAGGCTTCACGCTGAAAAAAAGGACTCTTCGGAGTCCTTTTTTTTGGGATGCAGGAAAGTACCTAAAAATCAGACGCTTAAATGAGAGCAAAAGCCGCAACTTGCATGCAGGCACGGGCGGCATCATGCAAGTTGCACGAATCCGAAATTTTCTATTTTTTATAAGTTGTTGTTTATAAAGGATTTTATTGGTGATTCGGACTTGGCACACTGCCTGCAATAACCCTGTTAACGCTGCAGCATCAAGGTTCACACACTGCAGACTTTCAATAAAACAGGAGTTACTCGTATGAAGAAGTTCGCTCTCGCTACTGCTACCGCTCTGACCCTGGCCATGGGTGCTAACGTTGCCTTTGCCCAGACTTCCCAAGCGCCAATGACCCTTGCAGCGGGTGAAGCCACCAAGGCGAAAGAAGCTACTTCCGACACTTGGATCACTACCAAAGTCAAAGCTGACCTGCTGACCGAAAAAGGTATTCCAGGTTCCGACATCAAGGTTGAAACCAATAAAGGCGTGGTTTCCCTTTCTTCTGACGTCGCTATCTCGGACTCGCAAAAAGCGACTGCCGTAGCCATCACCAAAAAAATCAAAGGTGTAACCGCTGTTTCGGCTGACGGCCTGCTGGCTGGCGGCGCGACCAAGGCGGACAACATCGACAAAACCAAAAGCGCAGCAGCAGGCGCTAAAGAGTCCACCTCCGATACCTGGATCACCACCAAAGTAAAAGCTGACCTGGTAACCGAGAAAGGCATTCCTGGTACCGACATCAAAGTCGAAACCAATAAAGGTGTAGTGTCCCTGTCTTCGACCACCCCGGTCACTGAAGCTCAGAAAACTACCGCGGTGAACATCACCAAGAAAATCAAAGGCGTTAAAGCTGTATCGGCCGACGGCCTGAAAGCAGAGTAACCCTTGGAGCTTCGTCTGAACGAGACGGCGGCGGCTTAGGGTGAGTTAGATATCCACCCGATGCACCTCTGGAGTTCATGCGACCGACCACACGGATGTGGTCATTACAGGCCCCGGCACTTGTGTCGGGGCCTGTTCTATTGTGGGCGGTTCCTACAGGGCTTATTCGGCATCCAGGTGCATTGGCGTAACGACGCGACCATCTTTCTCCGCCTGGCCCAGATTGGCATCAATGAAGTACACCCGGTCATCTTCCAATTGGCCTTTATCCACCAGGTAATCCTTGATGGTGCTGGCACGGTCCTGGCCAAGTTGGCGTAGCAGTACGTCGCTGCCACTCCAGAATTTGATCACGCCGTCGCGAAGCTTCGCGCTGCGCTCATCGCTGCTCAGATCCTTCCATTCGGCCGGCGGTTGTTGTTTCAGACGGGTGCGGTAGATGCCTTCCAGCAAGGGGGCTTTTTCCTTCTCGGGTACGACGAGCAACGACGCCTGGGCGGGTACTTTGTCACCGCGACGTTGAAGAATCTTGTAGTAGTTGTACTGGTATTCACGCTCTAGCCGCTGGGCCGCAAGGAATGGCCCATCGCTGCTGGCTGCGGCGGTGCCTTCAATTTCCAGGCGCAGGGTAGGACGCTCTTTCAGCGCTTTGGCCAGTGTGTTCAAGGCGCTTTCGGCATCCTTGTTCAACTCGCTGGAACCGGCGGCGAACGACACATTACCGAGATCTTCCGAGCCGCCACCGGTCACCAACCCACCGATAAACTTGAACGGCGCCGTTGCTGCGCGTACCACGAGGTTACGCAGGGTCTGCCATACGATCGGCATCACGCTGAATTGCGGGTTGTTCAAGTCACCGGTTACCGGCAATTCGATGGAGATCTTGCCATCACTGTCCTTGAGCAAAGCGACGGCCAGGCGAATCGGCAAGTCCACGGCATCGGCGCTGTCGACTTTCTCGCCCAATTGCAATTGCTCAACCACCACCTTGTTCTCGGCCTTCAACTGGCCTTTGGTGATTACGTAGTGCAGGTCGAGGTTCAGTCGTCCCTTGCGGATACGGAAGCCAGCGAACTTGCCGGAATAAGGCGTCAGGGTGGTCAGTTCGACACGCTTGAAGCTGGTCGCAATATCCAGCGCCGCCATCGGGTCGAACGGGTTCACGCTGCCCTTGATAGTCACTGGCGCATAGCGATCAACCTTGCCCTTGATATCGACGCTGGCCGGTTTGGCCTGGCGACTGTCGATAGTGCCGATCTGCCCGTTGAGCTGTTGAATCGCGGTGGCGAAGTTGGGGGTAAGGCTGAAATCGGCAAAATTGGCCGAGCCGTCATTGATCGCAATCTGCCCGATGCGGATGCCCAGGGGCTTGTCCTTGCTGGCGGTTTTGGAACCTTTGTCGGGCGCTTGTGGAATCAGCAGGTCATCCACGTTGGTGGTGCGGTCGTCGTTGATCATGAAGCGCGCATACGGCTGCAGCAGGTTGACCTTGTCGATCGACAGGCTGTCGCCGTGCTGGTAGTTCACGCCTTCGAGCACCAGGCGCTGCCATTTGAGGAAGTCACGGGTCTTGAGGGTGTCCAGCGTGTGCAATTGATCGACCTGCGCACGGCCGGTGACCTGAAGCTTCAAGGGATCGGTGCTTTTCAGGTTCACATCCAGATTGCTGCCGAGCATACCGCTGCGCAGTTCCAGGCGAATGAACGGGCTGATGTAGGACTGGGCCACCCGCAGGTCGATGTCCTGGGTGTTCACTTTCAGCCTGGCACTGACCGGGTTGAGGTTGACCTCGCCGGACGCCTGGAGCTTGCCTTGCTTGCCCACGCCGGAGTCGACCTTCACGGTAAACGGGCTCCGGTTGAGGCTGTCGAAATTCTGCATGTCGACGTTCAACGGGCCGAGTTCCAGCGCTACTGCTGGCTTGGCCTGTCGATCGGCCAGGTGCACCTGGTAGTTACGCAGTTGCACGTCCTTGAGCAGCACTTGCCACGGTTTGCTTGGCGCGGCGGGTTCGGCTTTTGGCGAGTCGGCGGTGGCGGGTGCGTTTTTCGCTTCGGTTGCCTTGGCCGGTTTGCTCGGCTGGCTGGCGAACAGTTTCTGCCAGTCCAGTTGCCCGTCAGCCTCAAGGGCCGCCCAGGTCTCCAGTTTGTTACTGCGGATCTTGCCGACCACCACTTGCTGCTTGGCCAGGTCCACCGTGGTCTCGCTGACGTCCAGGCGCTCCAGGCGCACCAATGGGCGGCCGTCCGGTGCCTTGATGGCAAAGGGCGCGATGCTGGCGGCGGTGTTGGTCAGGTTCAGCTCGGTCTCTTTGGCCAGGCTGAATTTGTACTCGGTGCTGAAGTTGAGCACGCCGTCTTCAAGCACCAGTGGCAGCGCGTCACGTACATAGGGCCACCAGGCTTTCATCTTGCCGTCGGTGACCTTCAACGTGCCTTCGGAGGTGATCGGCACCAGGCTGAAATTGCCTTTCCAGTTGATCTGTCCACCTGCGGGGCCGGCTGCGACCAGGGTCATGTCGGCATTGTCTTCGGGCAGGGTGCTGAGGTTCTTCAGCTCGAAGTCGAGTGTGTCGTAGAGGAATTCGATGGGCTCGCTGGGGCGCAAGTCTTCGAAATGCACGTAGCCGCCGGCCAGCTTGATGCTGTCGATACGCAAAGGGAACGGTTTGGCATCCGGATTGGTCGGTGTTGGCTCGCTGGGCGGCAGTTTGAACAACTGCGCCAGGTTGAGTTGGCCGGACTTGTCAAACAGCAGCTCGGTCTTGGGTTTGTCCAGCTGTATATCGGCCAGGTGCAGGGCGCGGGTCCAGAGGCTGTCGATCTGCAGGTTGGCGTAGAGGCGTTCGAACCCGACTTGTTCCTTGCCGGGTTCACCGATCTTCAGGCCCCACAGGGTTAATTCCAGGCTGAACGGGTTGAGCTCGATTCGCTCGATCCGCGCCGGCACCGTGGCGTAATTGGCCAACTGCTGGTTGGCGATGCGAAGGGCGATGCCGGGGAGAATCAAAAAGCCCAGCAAGCTGTACAGGGCAAGGGCGGTCAACAAGGCGCCAGCGGCGCGAATCAATCCTTTGGGCATGGGGCGGCGCCATCTATGTCAAACAGGAGTGCCTTGGAGTATGGCACGGGTTTTCGGTTCCGAAGAGCAAGGGCCTTTGAGAAACGTCTTACAGTTGGAGTATCAGGGTTTTCAGGGGCGGTTGCTGATCCTGGGACGGGAAGTCCGCTCCAGGCGTCATGATTTTCCAGTCACGCACCGGGCGCCCGGCTTTTTCCGCGCAGCGCAGCACCTGTTCGCGCCAATCCTCCATGCTGACTTTCGCCAGGTTGTTGCAGCAGATCAGCACGCCATTGTCAGCGGTGGCCAGCAGGGCTGGCTTGAGCAGGCTCTGGTAGTCGCGCAGCAGGTCGACGGTGCCGAACGCGCTCTTGGCCCAGGCCGGTGGATCCAGCAGCACCAGGTCGTATTGACGTTGCTCCAGGCGCGGATAACTCGGTAGCTTTTGCCCACGGCGCTGGGTGATCGGCAGGCCTGCCAATTGGCGAATCGCCGGGAAGTAGTCGGACTGTACGAACTCCATGCTCGGCAATTGCGGGTTCAGCAAGCCGTTTTCGCGACCGACCGCCAGGTTGCCCTCGGCAAAGTCCAGGTTGCACACCTCGCGGGCGCCACCGGCGGCTGCGCTCAGGCCCACGCCGCAGGTGTAGGCGAACAGGTTGAGCACGCTTTTTCCGGCGCTGTTGGCCTTGACCCAGCCGCGGGTGTTACGCAGGTCGAGGAACAGCAGCGGGTCCTGCCCGGCATGCCGCCCACGCACGCGGTAACTGAGGCCCCACTCGTGGCCAACCAGGTCCTGCAGTGCGGCGGGTTCGGCGCGATACACCGTGTCTTCGCGGTCGATGCGCGAATTGCCACGGGCGCGATCGTTGTACACCAGCAGCAACTCCAGGCCCATGTACTGGTTGACCTGTTGATGCAGGTCCAGCAGGTCGGCGGTTTCCAGGGATTGGTGGAAACTCTGCACCAGCAACTGCGGGCCGTAGCGGTCGATGGTCAGGCCCCCGGCGCCTTCCTGGCTGCCATGGAACAGCCGGTAACAGTCGGTGCCTTGGGCGTGCAACTCGCTGATCAGGTCTTGGCGATGATCGAGGGCGGCGCGCAGCGCCTGATTCAAGGGAGACATGGAGCGCGCCTTGCTGGGGAATTGAGGGCGCGAAGTTTAACAGCTATGCGCCGTCGCCTACATCAACCCCATCCGGCGATGGGCGCGTTGCACAGAGCCATTGCGCATCGCCCAGCGCAACATCGGGGCACTGCGTTTGACGCCGGCACGGATCATCTGGCGTTGCAGCGGGCTCTGGTGCTGGTCGAGCATCGCGCTGGCCCAATCCGGCAGCAGGTCGATCCCGGCGCGCATCATCAAGCTGCCAAATGGCTTGGCCAGCAGGCTGGGGGAGGGAGCATTCAGCAGTAGCCGCAGCACTTCGCGGCTGCGATCGTCGCACAGCAATTGCGGGCGGATGCGAGCCAGATAATCCGAAACGTCCTGCCGAGAACGCGGAACATGCCGCGCACCCAGCTGTTCAGCGACCAAGGCAATTTCACTGTAGTAACGGTCCTGGTCGCGACCGGACAGGTGCGGGTTGCAATAACGCAAGTGAGCGGCCAGGAAGTGACTGACCTCCGCCACATGCACCCAGGTCAGCAATTCCGGGTCGCTGGCCGCATAAGGCCGGCCATCCGGGGCGTGGCCGACCACCTGCAAGTGAATGGTGCGGACTTTTTCGATCAGCCATTCGGCGTCTCTGCGCGAGCCGAACGTCGTGCCCGAAATGAACTGCGAGGTCCGCCGCAAGCGCCCGAGCATGTCCTGGCGAAAGTTGGAATGGTCCCACACGCCCGCCAGGGCCAGCGGATGCAAGGCTTGCAGCATCAAGGCGCTGATGCCGCCGATGAGCATGCTGCTGAAGTCGCCATGCACTTGCCAACTCACCGAGTCGGGCCCGAACAAGCCTGGGTCGCCCTTGGGGTTTTCCAGGTCCAGTTGGCCCAGCGACAGGCCGGTCAGGCTCATCAACTGGGTTTCGATACGGCTGCGGATAAATTCCATGGCGACGTGGGTTTTCCTATCGGTTCAGGCGTTTGTCGATCAAACCGTCCACCACGCTCGGATCGGCCAGGGTCGAGGTGTCACCCAGGCTGTCCAGTTCGCTGCAGGCAATTTTGCGCAAGATCCTGCGCATGATTTTGCCGGAACGGGTTTTCGGCAAGGCCGGGGCCCATTGGATCAGTTCCGGCTTGGCGAAGCTGCCAATTTCTTTGCTGACCAGATCCAGCAGGTGTTTTTTTAACGCATCGCTGGGTTCCACGCCATTCATGGGGGTGACAAAGGCATAGATGCCCTGGCCTTTGACATCATGGGGATAGCCCACCACGGCGGCCTCGGCCACCTGGTCGTGCAGCACCAGGGCGCTTTCTACCTCGGCAGTGCCGATGCGATGGCCTGACACGTTGATCACATCGTCGATGCGCCCGGTGATCCAATAATCGCCGTCTTCATCGCGGCGTGCGCCGTCACCGGTGAAGTAGTAGCCGGGGTAGGGTTTGAAGTAGGTGTCGACCATGCGCTGCGGATCGCCGTACACACTGCGGATCTGCCCCGGCCAGCTGGCTTTGATCGCCAGTACGCCACTGCCGGCGCCGCTGAATTCCTTGCCGTGTTCATCGAGGAGTACCGGCTGTACGCCGAACATTGGCTGGGTCGCGCACCCTGGCTTGATTCGCTGGGCGCTGGCCAGTGGGCTGAGCATGATGCCGCCGGTCTCGGTCTGCCACCAGGTATCCACAATCGGGCAGCGCTGTTCGCCCACGGCATTGAAGTACCAGTCCCAGGCCTCCGGGTTGATCGGTTCGCCGACGCTGCCCAGCAGGCGCAGGCTGGCGCGCGAGGTATTTTCCAGCGGGCCGTGGCCTTCGCGCATCAGCGCACGCAGGGCGGTGGGCGCGGTGTAGAAGATGTTGACCTGGTGCTTGTCGATCACCTGCCAGAAGCGCGAACTGTCCGGATAGCTCGGCACGCCTTCGAACATCAGCGAGGTCGCGCCATTGGCCAGCGGGCCGTACACGATGTAACTGTGGCCGGTGACCCAGCCCACATCGGCGGTGCACCAGAACACTTCGCCGTCGCGGTAGTCGAGTACGTACTTGAAGGTCATCGCCGCTTGCAGCAGGTAGCCGCCGGTGGTGTGCAGCACGCCCTTGGGTTTGCCGGTACTGCCGGAGGTGTAGAGGATGAAGAGCGGGTCTTCGGCGTCCATCGGCTCGGGCGGGCAGTCGCTGCTGGCCGCATCCAGGGCTTGTTGATACTTGAAGTCGCGACCTTCGCTCCAGTCAACGGCCGCTCCGGTGCGCTCCACTACCAGCACCGTGCTCACATTCGGACAACTGGCCAGGGCCTTGTCGACATTCTGCTTCAGTGCAACGGGCTTGCCGCCGCGCACGCCTTCGTCTGCGGTGATCACCGTGCGGCAGTCGGCATCGAGAATACGGTCACGCAAGGCATCCGGCGAGAAACCACCAAACACCACGGAGTGCACCGCGCCAATCCGTGTGCAGGCGAGCATGGCGTAGGTGGCCTCCGGGATCATCGGCATGTAGATGCATACCCGGTCGCCTTTCTTCACGCCACGGCTTTTCAGCACATTGGCCAGGCGGCTGACGTTCTGGTGCAGTTGGTGGTAGGTGATTTTTGAAGATTTTGTCGGATCATCGCCTTCCCAGATGAAGGCCGGCTGATCGGCGCGTTGCGCCAGGTGACGGTCGATGCAGTTGTAGCTGACGTTGAGTTGACCACCGGCAAACCATTGGGCGGCGCCGGTGTGGATGTCTGAGCGTTGAACGGTGTGCCAGGGGGTTAGCCAGTCGAGAAAGCGCTCGGCCTGTTCAGCCCAGAAGGTATCCGGCTGTTCGATGGATTGGCGGTAGAGGCGCTGATAGTCCTCTTGACTGAGTTGCGCAGCCCGGCGGACGGCATCGGCGGTGGGGAACGTGCTGATATCGAACATGAGCGATCCTTATTCTTGTTTTTGCGACAAGTCATAAAGATGCACCCGGCAGGGGTAGGGTTCAAGGCCAACCTCCAAATGGACGTTGGCCTTGCAAAACCTGGATCAGCCGCGGTGACGACCGCGGAAGTAATTGATCAGGCCCTGGGTCGAAGCGTCCTCGGCCGAGGTCTCTTCGGCGCCGGTCAGGCGGTTGTAGACGCCCTTGCCCAGCTCCTTGCCCAGTTCCACACCCCATTGGTCGAAGGCGTTGATACCCCAGATCACGCTCTGTACGAACACTTTGTGTTCGTACATGGCTACCAGGGCGCCCAGGCGACGCGGGCTGATGCGTTCGACCACGAGGGTGTTGCTCGGGCGGTTGCCCGGAATCACCTTGTGCGGTGCCAGCTTCTGCACTTCGTCTTCCGGGATACCTTTGTCGCGCAGCTCGGCTTCCGCTTCGGCGCGGGTCTTGCCGAGCATCAGCGCCTGGCTCTGGGACAGGCAGTTGGCGTACAGCCATTGATGGTGGTCGGACACTGGGTTGAAGCTGACGATCGGCACGATAAAGTCGGCCGGGATCAGTTGGGTCCCCTGGTGCAGCAACTGGTGGTAAGCGTGCTGGCCGTTGCAGCCAACGCCGCCCCAGATCACCGGGCCGGTATCGGTAGCGACGGGCGTACCGTCCTGGCGCACGCTCTTGCCGTTGGATTCCATGTCCAGCTGTTGCAAGTGTTTGGTGATGTTACGCAGGTAGTGGTCGTACGGCAGGATCGCGTGGCTCTGCGCGCCCCAGAAGTTGCCGTACCACACGCCCAGCAAGCCCAGCAGCACCGGCATGTTCTGTTCGAACGGGGCGTTCTGGAAATGCTGGTCCATGGTGTAGGCACCGGACAGCAGTTCCTTGAAGTTGGACATGCCGATGGCCAGGGCGATCGGCAAGCCGATGGCCGACCATAGCGAGTAACGGCCGCCGACCCAATCCCACATCGGGAAGATGTTTTCTTCGCGAATTCCGAAGGCCACGGCCGCCGCGTTGTTGCTCGACACGGCGATGAAGTGGCGATACAGCTCGGCTTCCGAGCCACCCTGGGCCAGGTACCAGGCACGGGCGGCCTGGGCGTTTTTCAGGGTTTCGAGGGTGTTGAAGGATTTCGACGAGACGATGAACAGCGTGGTCTCGGCGCGCAGCTTCAGGGTCAGCTCGTGGAACTCGCTGCCGTCGATGTTCGCCAGGTAGTGGCAGCGCACGCCTTTGTGGGCGTAGGACAGCAGCGCTTCGGAGACCAGCTCCGGGCCGAGGAACGAGCCACCGATACCGATGTTCACCACGTCGGTGATTGGCTTCTCGGTGTAGCCACGCCACAGGCCGTCGTGGATGCGGCCGACCAGGTCGGTGATCTGGTTCAGCACTTTGTGCACGTCCGGCATGATGTTCACGCCGTTGACCGACAGCTTGTCACCCACCGGACGGCGCAGTGCGGTGTGCAGCGCTGGGCGGCCTTCCGACGAGTTGACCGGTTCGCCCTTGTACAGCGCGTCAATGGCTTCCTTGAGGTGGACCTCTTTGGCGAGGTTTACCAGCAGGTCACGGGTTTCGCCGGTGATCAGGTTTTTCGAGTAATCGAGGAAAAGTCCGCAGCTGCTCAAGGTGAACTGGGAAAAACGCTGAGGATCGGCATTGAACGCTTCGCGCATGCTGAAATCCTGCATGGCTTGGCGATGTTGATTGAGCGCTTGCCAGGCGGGCAGAGCGGTAACGTCATGAGGGGTGCGGTAGTACGCCATCGCTGCGGGTTTCCTTTTATTACGGGGACTGCCTTTAGGACACTTATTTGCCTGGAACATCCAGTCTTTGATCAAGCAATGGGTTCCAGACAGCGCTAACCATAGCGCAGGGCGATTACATTAAACCTAGCGTGTCGATATGTCTTGGCTTTGTCTGCGCTAAGGCCGGTACTTTTTTATACCGGCACTTTTTATTTACGCAGTGAGGAGGGCAACTGGAAGGGTCAGTCGAGGATCAGATGCAGGTTATCGATGAGACGGGTGGCCCCCAAGTAGGCGGCGACCAGGATCACGATATCCCGATCTTCGGCCGTGGCCGGGCGCAAATGCACGCCTTGGCGCACTTCGAGGTAGTCCAGGCGCAGCCCGGCGGCTTCGATCTGGCGGACCTGTTCGGCGCGCAGCTTGGCGAAGTCATGGTCACCGGCCTTGATCGCAGCGCCTATCTGGCTGAGGCTGCGGTACAGCACCGGCGCAATGGCGCGCTGTTCGTCGCTGAGGTAGCCGTTGCGCGACGACAGCGCCAGGCCGTCGTCGGCGCGCACGGTGGGCTCGCCGATGATCTGGATCGGCATGTTCAGGTCATGCACCATGGCGCGGATCACGGCCAGTTGCTGGTAATCCTTCTGCCCAAACACGGCCATGTCCGGCTGCACCATGTTGAACAGCTTGCTGACCACCGTCGCCACGCCTTCGAAATGCCCGGGACGGCTGGCGCCGCACAGGCCTTCGGACAGTTGCGGCACGCTGACACGGGTCTGGCCGGTCATGCCGCCGGGGTACATTTCCTCGACGTTAGGTGCGAAGAGCAGGTTGCAGCCGGCCTGCAGCAACTTTTCCTGATCGGCGGCCAGGGTGCGGGGGTATTTGTCCAGGTCTTCGCCGGCGCCAAATTGCAGCGGGTTGACGAAGATGCTGGCGACCACGAAATCCGCCTGCTGGGCGGCCTTGGTCACCAGGGTGGCGTGGCCGCTGTGCAGGTTGCCCATGGTCGGCACAAAGCCGATACGCTTGCCGGCGCTGCGGGCATGGGTTACGGCGGCCCGCAGTTCACGTACGGTTTTAACGGTGTTCATGCAGAGAACCCATGTTCGGCGGCCGGGAAAGTCACGCCTTTGACTTCGGCGACGTAGGCGCTCAAGGCGTCATGGATGCTGCTCTGGCCAGCCATGAAGTTCTTCACGAACTTAGGCACACGACCGCTGATCGACAGGCCGAGCATGTCATGCAGCACCAGCACCTGGCCATCGGTGGCCGAACCTGCGCCGATACCGATTACTGGCACTTTCACGGCCTGGGTGATTTCTGCCGCCAACTCGCTCGGCACACATTCGAGCAGGATCATGGCCGCGCCGGCCTGTTCCAGGGCGATGGCGTCCGCACGCATCTGGCGCGCCTGGGCCTCATTCCGGCCCTGGACCTTATAGCCGCCAAGGATGTTCACCGACTGCGGCGTCAGGCCCATGTGCACACATACCGGCACGCCGCGTTCCGCGAGCAGGCGGATCGACTCGGCGAGCCATAACGCGCCTTCAATTTTGATCATGTGCGCGCCGGCTTGCATCAGCTTGCCGGCATTCTGGAAGGTCTGTTCGAGCGTCGCGTAACCCATGAACGGCAGGTCGGCGATGATGAAGGCGCCATCGTTACCGCGCTTGACGCTGGCGGTGTGGTACGCAAGTTCATCGGTGGTGACGGGCAGGGTGCTATCATTCCCTTGAAGAACCATGCCCAGGGAGTCGCCCACCAGCAGCACTTCAACCCCGGCCTGGCAACTGGCGTGGGCGAACGTGGCGTCGTAGCAGGTCAGCATGGCGATTTTTTCACCTTTGAGCTTGAGGCTCTGCAAGGTGGTCAGGGTAATGTCTGGCATGAAAAGGGTCCTCGTTCAGGCGCTTGGAAACAGCGAGTAACGCGCGTGAGTCTTCGTTTATACAGGCGCACTGTCTTGAGAGCAGTGCTTATAAGGCCTGGATTGCGCCCTTCAGCGCCGGGTTGGCGGCAGCGGGACGCCTATAGTCGTGAGGAGGACACGGGAAGTCAATTGGATGTGTTACCGCATTGTTACGATGACGGTGTTACCGCTGTTACTGACGCGATTCAGCAACGGTGAGCCGTTCAAGACCGACAAACGGGCAGGCTTCAAGCAGTTCGTTGAGGGTTTGGCCATCGGGTAACGCCAGGCTGGCGGGCGCCAGTTCGGCCAACGGGTACAGCACAAAAGCCCTCAGGTGCATCTGGTAGTGCGGCACCTTGAGACGCGGTTCGTCGATCAGGCGATCGCCAAACAGCAGGATGTCCAGGTCAAGCGTGCGCGGGCCCCAGCGCTCGAGGCGTTCGCGGCCCTGGTCGTTCTCGATGGCTTGCAGCGCATCCAGCAGCTCAAGAGGGGCGAGGTTACTGTCAAGGGCGGCCACTGCATTGGTATAGCGCGGTTGGCCCGGGAGCAGGGAGTCACTTTGATAGAAGGCAGAGACACCGGTGACGTGCGTGCCGGGCAATTGCGCCAGTGCTTCGATAGCGCTGCGCAATTGCTGATCCGGGGCCGCCAGGTTGCTGCCCATGCCGATGTAGATGCGTTCCACGCTTATTCGCCCGAGGCGTCGGCCGCGCTGCGCTTGCGCTTGCTGCTGCTGCGGCGACGCTTCTTCGGCCCGGCGCCTTCGCCATCGCCTTTGCTGCCGAGGTCACGGATCATGTCGCGGCGTTCGCTGTCATTGGCGTCCTGGTAGTCGGTCCACCATTCGCCCAGGCCGTCGGTCTGCTCGCCGGCGCTCTCACGCAACAAAAGGAAGTCGTAGCCGGCGCGGAAACGCGGGTTGTCCAGCAACAGGTCGGCACGTTTGCCACTGCGACGTGGCAGGCGCTCCTGCATGTCCCAGATCTCACGGATCGGTATGGTGAACCGTTTGGGAATGGCGATGCGCTGGCACTGCTCGGCGATCAGCTCATGGGCGGCTTCCTGCATGGCCGGGATCGGCGGCATGCCACGCTCCTGCAGGCGCAGCACGCGCTTGGGCAGGGCCGGCCACAACAGGGCGGCAAACAGGAACGCCGGGGTGACCGGTTTGTTCTGCTTGATGCGCAGGTCGGTGTTGATCAGTGCTTCGCTGATCAGGGTGTGGGTGTACGTCGGGTTGTATTCCAGCGCCTCGGCGCTGGCCGGGAACAGTGGGTCGAATAACTGCAGGTCGACGAGCATTTCGAAGGTGTCGGCGGCGTAGCCCGAGAGGAACAGCTTCAACACTTCTTCGAACAGGCGCGCCGAAGGGATCTCCCGCAGCATCGGTGCCAGTTCGCGAATCGGCGCGGCGGTGTGTTTCTCGATGCCGAAGTTGAGCTTGGCGGCAAAACGCACTGCACGCAGCATGCGCACCGGGTCTTCCTGGTAGCGCTGGACCGGGTCACCGATCAGGCGGATCAGGTTGTTGCGGATATCGTGTACGCCATTGGCGTAATCGAGAATGCGCTCGCTGACCGGATCGTAATACAAGGCATTGATGGTGAAGTCGCGGCGCTGCGCGTCTTCCTCGAGGGTACCGTAGACGTTGTCACGCAGGATGCGCCCGCTTTCGTTGCGGGAAGACTGATTGGTGTCTTCCTCTTCATCGTTTTGCGGGTGGCCGGCGCGGAACGTCGCAACTTCGATGATTTCGCGACCGAAGTGGATATGCACCAGCTTGAAGCGCCGGCCGATGATCCGCGCATTGCGAAATTCGGCACGCACTTGCTCAGGCGTGGCGCTGGTGGCGACGTCGAAGTCCTTGGGCGTGATATTGAGCAGCATGTCGCGTACACAACCGCCCACCAGATAAGCCTGGTAGCCGGCGTTCTGCAAACGTTCGACGATATTCACGGCATAACGGCTGAATTGAGCGCGTTGCAGCGAATGCTGGCTGCTGTTGAGCACTTCAGGCGTGCTGCGTTTGTGTTGCGTACGACGCAAGGGAGAACGGAATGACTGGAACAACTTCTTCAGCATGGGATGCACTGTTTGAAGGAATGTTCGGCCATAACGAAGAATGACCGCATGATGGGCGGGGATTCTAGCATTTAGTCAGGGGATGGTGTAGGAACAAGCTGCAAGCCCCAAGCCAAAAGCTTCAAGAGGTTGCTGGGTGGTCAAATGGCGGAAACTACAAGGGGAGCCGAAGCTCCCCCAGAAGTAGTTGCGTGCTCTATTTTTATTATGGATTGCGGGCTTCTTGTTTTTGTTGATCGCCCTCGCCATGAAGCTTCACCTTCATGACACTCCCAATCGGGAGTCAAGAGCAAACGGATTGCTTTGGTCGCTGTGTTGCTGATCTACGATCCAACCAGTTCAGGCTCTGCCTTAGGGCAGTTTTTGTTGTTCTCGGCCTGGTTGCGGGGCAAGCCCCAAATGCAACGCCTCTCCAAAAGAATCAGTTAGCTGCGCCTCCGCCGTGTTGTTTTTGTTATGCGTGAGTCGATTCGTCTTATTTTTATTGTCTTGTACAAAGCTTGTTATTGTTTTTGTACTAAGCATATAGCAGGGTGCGTGCCAACTTTTGCACCGCCCAGCAAAACCGGGGGGTTGAGGTGGTATCGGGCTTTTGACGGCCCAAAAAAAACCGGGGCTTCGTTACCGTAAGCCCCGGCTTTTGTTACGCGAAATATCCGCGGTAACAGTTTTTTCACATCTGCGGGTGTTACCTGTGGGGGCGCCCCTCAACTCTCGCTGGCCACGCCGGTCTTGCGCCGTGGAATGCCCAGGCGCTGGCGACGTTCCCACAGGCATTTACGGCTCACGCCCAGCTTGCGCGCCAGTTCGGTCTCGGTCATATGGTCCTGGTGCTCAAGGACGAAATGCTGGAAGTAATCTTCCAGTGACAGATCTTCCGTCGGCTCGTGGCTGGTGTTGCTACCGCCGCCCTGTTGTGGGGCCAGGCCGATGAAGTCGTCGTCCTCCAGATCGCTCAGCTCAATGTCGATGCCCAGCAGCTCGGCGGAAATCTCCGGGCTCTCCGACAGGATCACCGCACGCTCGACCGCATTTTCCAGCTCCCGCACGTTACCCGGCCATGAGTAATGCCGAATCGCCTGCTCGGCGTCCGGGGCAAACTTCAGGTCGGTACGATTGATGCGCGCGCTCTGGCGCAGCAAGAAGGCGTTGGCGATCTCGTTGACGTCGGCGCCACGCTCACGCAGGGCCGGCAACTTGAGGGCGATCACGTGCAGGCGGTAATACAAGTCTTCACGGAACTGGCCGATCTTGGCCAGGCTCTTCAGGTCCCGGTGGGTCGCGGCGATCAGTCGAACATCGACCTTCTGCGATTGCACCGAGCCCACACGGCGAATCTCGCCTTCCTGCAACACGCGCAGTAACCGCGCCTGGGCTTCCAGAGGCAGTTCGCCGATTTCGTCGAGGAACAGCGTGCCGCCGTCCGCCGCTTCCACCAGGCCAGCCCGCCCGGCGCTGGCGCCGGTAAACGCGCCTTTTTCGTGGCCGAACAGTTCGGACTCGATCAGGGATTCAGGGATCGCCGCGCAGTTCACCGAGATCATCGGCGCCTTGGCACGCTTGGACAGGTTGTGCAGGGCGCGGGCCACCAGTTCTTTACCGGTGCCAGACTCGCCCTGGATCAATACATTGGAGTCGGTGGGCGCGACTTTGCGGATCTTGCTGTACAGGTCCTGCATGGGTGGGCAGGAGCCGATGATGCCGATCTCGCCGTTGCTGTTGTCGACGCCTGGCTTGTCATTGGTTTTGCTCGCCGGTCGTTGCTCGGTCGGCGCGCTGCTGGCCGACTGGCGGTCGCGCAGGATACGGGCCACCGCCTGGAGCATCTCGTCATGGTCGAATGGCTTGGCGATGTAATCCACCGCGCCCATCTTCATGGAGTCCACCGCCGACCGCAGGCTGGCGTAGCTGGTCATGATCAGCACCGGAGTGCCCTGGCCCAGCTTGATCAACTCGGTACCAGGCGCGCCAGGCAGGCGCAGGTCGCTGACAATCAGGTCGAACGTGGGAATGCTGAACCGCTCCTGGGCTTCCTGCACCGAGCCGGCTTCGCTGACCTGGTACTGATTTCGTTCAAGCAGGCGACGCAAGGCAGAGCGGATAATGGTTTCGTCTTCGACGATCAAAATGTGCGGCATTGATTCAATTCTCTCGACGGTCTCAGTTCACAGCGGACGTCGCTTCGACATGACGCGGCAAGGTCACCCGAATACGGGTGCCGCGTTGGCTTTCGGTGTCAGCCGGGCTGTCGATGGTGATTTGTCCATAATGCTCTTCAACGATGGAATAGACCAGTGCAAGGCCCAGACCGGTACCTTCACCTGGGTCCTTGGTGGTGAAGAAGGGTTCGAACAATCGGTCCATGATGTTCTGTGGAATACCGCTGCCTTCATCTTCGACGATCAGATCGACCGTATGTTCGAAAGCCTCGGTCTTGACGCGCACCGCACCGCCGGCCGGGGTGGCGTCACGGGCGTTGGACAGCAGGTTGATCAGCACCTGGGCGAGGCGTTGGGAGTCGCCGTCGACCCAATGGTCGGGGTCGCATAAATTGAAGAACTGTACTTCGAAATTGCGCCGGTTCAAGGCCAGCAGCCCAATGGCGTCCTGTGCCACCTCGGCCAGGCACACGGCTTCGTCGTGGTTCTGGTGGGCGCCGGCGTGGGCAAAGCTCATCAGCGACTGCACGATGCGCGAAACACGCTTGGTCTGTTCGAGGATCTGCCCGCTGATTTCGGTGATTTCGCCGTCGTCTTCACGCTCTTCCCGCAGGTTCTGCGCCAGGCAGGCAATACCGGTGATCGGATTGCCGATTTCATGGGCCACGCCCGCCGCCAACCGGCCGATACTGGCCAGGCGCTCGGAGTGCACCAGCTTGTCTTCGAGCATCTGGGTTTCGGTCAGGTCTTCCACCAGCAGCACCAGACCACTGTTACCGGGGGCCAGGGGTTCGTCGATGGCGGCTTTGTGAAGGTTGAGCCAGCGGGTCTGGCCGTCAAGGGCGAGGTGCTGCTTGTGCAGGTGTTCGTCGGGCAGGTTGATGAAGCCTTGCAACAGTTCTTTCCAAGGCTCGCCCAGTGTATTCAGGCGTGAGCCGACTACGCGTTGCGCCGCGATACCGGTGAGTTCTTCCATGGCCTTGTTCCACATCAGGATCTCTTGATCCTTGGCCAGGGAGCAGACGCCCATCGGGAGTTCCTGCAGGGTCTGGCGGTGGTAGCGACGCAGGGCATCGAGTTCGGCGGCCAGGCCTGTGAGGCGGGAGTGGTAGTCCTCCAGCCGGCTTTCGATGAAATGGATGTCTTCGGTCACGTAGTTTTCGCCGCCGGCCTTGTAGGGCAGGAAGGTTTCCACCATGTCCTGGGACACGCTCGGCCCCATCAATCCGGACAGGTTGGCTTCGATACGGTCACGCAGGCGGCGCAGGGCGTACGGGCGGCGCTCATCGAACGGCAGGTAGAGATCGCGCAGCGCCTGCTCGACTTCCTTTTGTGCCGCCTTGGCACCCAACGGCTTGGCCAGTTGCGTGGCGAATTCCTGGGGTGAGGCGGCATGCAATTCACGTCGTTGCGGACGGCGTACGTTATCCACCGCGCAGGCTTCGGCGGCGCTGGTTTCTTCCGGGCTGGCGTTGGTAAACAGTGAGATCAGGGTGAACATCAAGACGTTGGCGGCCAGCGACGCAATCGCGGCCATGTGCCAACTGGTGTCATCCAGCACGTAGATCATGTTCAGCAACGGGATGTAGAAGCCCTGCAGGTTGCCGACCAGCGGCAGCAGCATGGTCACGACCCACACCAGGATCCCCGCCAGCAGCCCGGCGATGAAGCCACGCCGATTGGCGGTCGGCCAATACAGTACCGACAGCACGCCCGGCAGGAACTGCAACGTGGCGACAAATGCAACGATCCCCAGGTTGGCCAGGTCTTGACCCGCGCCCAGCAGCAGGTAGAAACCATAGCCGGCCATGATGATCGCGACGATCAGCGCGCGCCGTGTCCATTTCAGCCAGCGGTAGATATTGCCCTCGGCCGGTGGTTGGTACAGCGGTAACACCAGGTGGTTGAGTGCCATCCCCGAGAGGGCCAGGGTGGTCACGATGATCAACCCGCTGGCAGCCGATAGCCCCCCGACGTACGCCAATAGCGCCAAGGCCGGGCTATTCGCGGCTATGCCGATGCCCAGGGTGAAATACTCAGGATTGGTGGTGGCCCCCAGTTTCAGACCGGCCCACAGGATCAGCGGCACCGCCAGGCTCATCAACAGCAGGAACAACGGCAAACCCCAGCTGGCGCTGACCAGCGAGCGCGGGTTTAGGTTTTCGGTAAAGGTCATGTGGTACATGTGCGGCATCACGATTGCCGAGGCGAAGAACACCAGCAGCAGTGTGCGCCAGGGGCCTTCCTGCAATGGCGTATGCAGGGCGGCGAGGGCGGTCTGGTTCTGCAGCAGCCACAGTTCCAGCTGTTGCGGGCCGTCGAACACGCCGTAGAGCGCGTACAGGCCAACGCCGCCGATGGCGATCAGCTTGATCACCGACTCGAAGGCAATCGCGAACACCAGGCCCTCGTGCTTCTCGCGGGTGGCGATATGGCGTGAGCCGAAGAAAATCGTGAACAGCGTGATCAGCGCGCAGAAGGCCAGGGCCACCCGATGTTGCACCGGTTCGCGGGTCAGGATGCTGATGGAGTCCGCCACCGCCTGGATTTGCAGGGCCAGCAACGGCAGCACGCCGATCAGCATGAAAATGGTGGTCAGCGCGCCGGCCCAGGTGCTGCGAAAGCGGAAGGCGAACAGGTCGGCCAGGGAGGACAGTTGGTAGGTGCGGGTGATCTTCAGGATCGGGTAAAGCAGCACCGGTGCCAGCAGAAAGGCACCGGACACCCCGAGGTAGCTGGAAAGAAAACCGTAACCGTATTGATAGGCCAGGCCTACGGTGCCATAGAACGCCCAGGCGCTGGCGTAAACGCCAAGGGACAAGGTGTAGGTCAGCGGATGGCGAATGATCGCCCGCGGAATCATTCCACGCTCACTGATCCAGGCCACCCCGAACAGCGCGGCCAGGTAGGCGGCGCTGATCAGCAGCATCTGGGTGAGGCTAAAGCTCATCGGCATCTTTTTGGCTCTGCAGGATGAAAGTCACGACGATCAGGATCAGCCACAGCAGATAAGGGCGATACCAGGCGCCCGTGGCGTCGATCCACCAATCCATGATGGCGGGGGAAAACAGGTAGATCCCGACGACCAGCAGCAGGACCAATCGATAGATGTACATGTTGGCCTCTGATTGAAAAACTGCGGCGATGGTAACGGATGCCGGCCAAGCTGCAAGCGCCTTCAGCTCAATTGCGCTTCTGCCAGCGTGAGTCTGTGCGGTATCCGCGTGGCGTCCCAGTGCTGGATGCCCCAATCCAGCAGTTCCCGTGGGCTGGCGTGGAGCAGCTCGTCACCGGGTTGCTGCCCGAGGGCGCGCAGGGCCCTTAATAGCAAAGGCGTGGCCTGGTCGGGTGTCAACGGCGGGGAACGATAGGATTTGCCCAATTTGTTACCGTCCGGCTGGACGATCAGTGGCACATGCAGGTAGCGCGGTTGGCGCAGGCCGAGCAGTTCCTGCAGGTAGAGCTGGCGCGGCGTGGAGTCGAGCAGGTCTGCACCGCGCACGATATCGGTAACACCTTGCCACGCATCGTCGAGGACGACTGCCAATTGATAAGCATAGAGGCCATCGCGGCGACGGATGACGAAATCGCCTACATCGCGACCCAGGTGCTGTCGGAATTCACCCTGGACGCGGTCGGTAAAGTGGTAAGCAAGCTCAGGAACACGCAAACGGATGGCGGCATCTTGCTGATCGTGGCCGGCATTGCGACACAGGCCCGGGTAGATGCCGTTGTAGGCCTCCAGTTGTTTACGTGAGCAAGTGCAGGCGTAGGCGAGGCCGTGGTTGAACATATCGTTCAGTACTTTGGCATAGGCTTCGTGCCGTTCGCTTTGTCGGACCAGTTCGCCGTCCCACTCAAACCCGTAGCTTTCCAGTGCATGCAGGATCGCTGCCTGGGCGCCGGGCTCTTCGCGGGGCGGGTCGAGGTCTTCCATGCGCATCAGCCAGCGGCCGTGGTTGGCGCGGGCGTCGAGGTAGGAGGCGAGGGCGGCGACCAGTGAGCCGAAATGCAAGTGGCCGCTGGGCGTTGGGGCAAAACGCCCGATATAGGTAGAGGCTGTCATGGGCCGGATACTACTGGAAATTCGGTAAACGCCAGCAACAAAAATGGGGCGTTCGCACGCCCCATTCGTTCAGCTCGGCTGGATTACTTGCCGACCTGTTTTTCCTTGATTTCGGCCAAGGTCTTGCAGTCTACGCAGAGGTCCGCGGTTGGGCGGGCTTCCAGGCGACGAATACCAATCTCGACACCGCAGGATTCGCACCAGCCGTATTCTTCGTCCTTGATCAGCTGCAGCGTCTTGTCGATCTTCTTGATCAACTTGCGCTCGCGATCACGGGCGCGCAGTTCCAGGGCGAATTCTTCTTCCTGGCTCGCGCGGTCGGCCGGGTCAGGGAAGTTGGCTGCTTCGTCCTTCATATGGTCAACCGTGCGGTCGACTTCCTGCATCAAGTCCTGTTTCCACTTGTTCAGGATCTTGGTGAAGTGCTCGCGCATGGGCTCGCCCATGTACTCCTCACCTTTCGTCTCTACGTAAGGTTCGAAGCCGTTGAGGCCTTGAGTCTGCTGTTGCTTTGCTTGGGTGGACATGAATAGACCGCCTCTCACTCTTCTAATCCATTGCGCAGGATTGCAACGTCACCGACACCTGCCGGCCCTGCGGCTGCAAGCGGGCGAACTTACCAGATAGATTCGGGGTGCGCCACTCCCGGTTGTCGAGGCCCACGGCAAAGGGGTTGCAAACTGCGACTGCCCGCCATTGCTGGGTATGTGTTGCCTCGAATGTAGATTTTAGTCGGTTTGCAGGCGCTTGCTCGGACTGCACATGCCGCCGGGCAGGCAATAGAACATGTTTTACGGCGCGGGTTCGGTAGAATCCAGATTTTGTCCTCACCGTTAAGGAAGGCTAATGGCCCAGCCCTACAGTGCGCGCAGTCGCGCCATCGAACCTTTTCATGTCATGGCATTGCTGGCGCGGGCCAATGAGCTGCAGGCCGCCGGCCATGACGTGATTCACCTGGAAATCGGCGAACCGGATTTCACCACCGCCGAGCCGATCATCCAGGCCGGCCAGGCGGCATTGGCCAATGGTAAGACCCGTTACACTGCAGCCCGTGGCCTGCCAGAGTTGCGCGAAGCCATCAGCGGTTTTTATCAGCAGCGTTACGGCTTGAACGTGGATCCCGAGCGCATTCTGATCACTCCTGGCGGGTCCGGCGCGTTGCTGCTGGCCAGCAGCCTGCTGGTTGACCCGGGCAAGCATTGGCTGCTCGCAGACCCTGGTTACCCCTGCAATCGCCACTTCCTGCGCCTGGTAGAGGGCGCGGCGCAACTGGTGCCGGTAGGCCCGGAGGTGCGCTATCAGTTGACCGCCGACCTGGTGGCCAGGCACTGGGATCAGGACAGTGTGGGCGCGCTGGTGGCCTCGCCAGCCAACCCGACGGGGACGATCCTCACCCGTGACGAATTGGCCGGGCTTTCTGCGGCCATCAAGGCGCGCAACGGCCACCTTGTGGTGGATGAGATCTACCATGGCCTCACTTACGGCACCGACGCAGCCAGCGTGCTGGAAGTCGACGACGACGCCTTCGTCCTCAATAGTTTTTCCAAGTATTTCGGCATGACCGGCTGGCGTCTGGGGTGGCTGGTTGCACCCCCGGCGGCAGTGGGCGAGTTGGAGAAGTTGGCGCAAAACCTCTACATCAGTGCTCCTAGCATGGCCCAACACGCGGCGCTGGCGTGTTTCACCCCACAGACCCTGAGCATTCTCGAAGAGCGTCGTGCCGAATTCGGTCGCCGTCGCGACTTCCTGTTGCCCGCCCTGCGCGAGCTGGGGTTTGGCATCGCCGTTGAGCCGGAGGGGGCGTTCTACTTGTACGCCGATATCAGCGCATTTGGCGGTGATGCCTTCGCATTCTGCCGCCATTTTCTCGAAACCGAGCATGTGGCTTTTACGCCTGGCTTGGACTTTGGCCGCTACCAGGCCGGTCATCATGTGCGTTTTGCCTACACGCAGAACCTCGATCGGCTACAAGAAGCGGTAGAGCGGATCGCCCGTGGTCTGCGGAGCTGGCAAGGCTGATGCGCTTTAATCCTCCCCTTGAAGAAGCGCGACTGATTCGCCGCTACAAGCGTTTTCTCACCGATATCGAGACCGTTACCGGCGAGTTGCTGACCATTCATTGCCCCAACACGGGCTCAATGCTCAATTGCATGGTGGAAGGTGGGCAGCTCTGGTTCAGCCGCTCCAATGACCCCAAGCGCAAATTGCCCGGCACCTGGGAAATCGCCGAGACGCCCCAGGGCCGGTTGGCCTGTGTGAACACGGCGCGCGCCAATCAATTGGTCGAGGAGGCGCTGCATGCAGGGGTGATCACTGAGCTCAATGGCTTTACCGCGTTGAAACGCGAAGTGCCTTACGGCCAGGAGAAAAGCCGCATCGACTTTCGCCTGGATTATCCCGACGGCGCGGCCTATGTCGAAGTCAAAAGTGTGACCCTGGGCTATGACGGCTCTGCGGTTGCGGCGTTTCCCGACGCGGTGACCCAGCGCGGCGCCAAGCATTTGCGTGAGCTGGCGCACCTGGCGCGGGAGGGTGTGCGCGCGGTGCAGCTGTACTGCGTCAATCTCTCGGGGATTGAGGCTGTGCGACCGGCGGTGGAAATCGACGCCGGTTATGCTGCAGCCCTGCGTGAAGCCAAGGCGGCAGGGGTGGAAGTGCTGGCGTATGGCGTGCGTGTGACCTGCGAAGAAATCTGTGTAGACCGGCGCCTGGACGTGCTGCTCGACTAGAGTTCCACCCATAGGCCTTGAGCGTCTTCGCAGCCGCGCAGGGCGGTCAGGCTCTGCCCGGCGCAAGGGCCGGCGATGCATTCGCCATTCTCGATCAGGAACAGGGCGCCGTGGGTTGCACACTGGATCAGGCTGGCGCTGTCGTCGAGAAACTGGTCGGGTTGCCATTCCAGTGGAATGCCACGATGGGGGCAACGGTTGATGTAGAAGTACGCAACCCCGTCGCGGCGCACGGCCAGCAGCTTGCACCCGTCGATATCAAAACCGAGGCTGCTGTTGGGCGCGAGTGCGGTGGAGGGGCAGAGAAACTTCATTTCACTCCTTAAGTGCCTTGACGTTCAAATGCAAACAATTATCAAATGCCGGCTCGCCCGTCAGCTGACCGGGCGCTCAATACGATGCCAGACGGGCGTTTGCTGTCACATCGATGAGTGCTTGAGCGGCCCTGCCCTTGGAAGGAAACCCTGTTATGCGACTGAGTACCAGCGCTATTGCGCTCGTTGTCGGACTGCTGGTCAACCACGGGGCGCAAGCCTCTGAACTGCCACAACGCTGGGTGAGTGCCGGCGGGGCGCTGTCGGAATGGGTGACGGCCCTGGGCGGCGAGTCGAAACTGGTCGGGGTGGACACTACCAGCCAGCATCCCGAGTCCCTCAAGGCGTTACCGAGCATTGGTTATCAGCGGCAATTGTCGGCGGAAGGCATTTTAAGTCTGCGCCCGCAGGTGCTGGTCGGCACCGAAGAAATGGGGCCGCCGCCGGTGCTGGCGCAGATTCGCAGTGCAGGCGTGCAGGTGGAAATGTTCTCGGCGCAGCCGGACCTGCCTACGTTGAAAGGCAATCTTCAACACCTGGGTAAGTTGCTGGGCAGCGAGGCCAAGGCCACCGAATTGTTTACCGGATATGAGCAGGCGCTGGATCAGCAGAAACGCTGGGTGACCAAGGCCCAGTCCACGCAAAAGGCGCCAGGCGTGTTGTTGTTGCTCGGGCATGCAGGCGGCAAGCCGCTGATCGCGGGCAAAGACACAGCGGCCGACTGGATGTTGCAACAGGCGGGCGGGCGCAATCTGGCGGTCCATGAAGGTTACAAGCCGTTTTCGGTGGAGTCGTTGGCGGGCTTGAGCCCGGATGTACTGGTGTTTGCTGACCGTGCCCTGACCGGAGACGCAGCGCGTGCCGCACTGTTCAAGGAAAACCCGATCCTGGCGTCCACGCCGGCGGCCAAGAGCGGGCGAGTGTTTGAGGTCGATCCCACCCTGTTGGTCGGCGGACTTGGGCCGCGTATGCCGCAAAGCCTCGCGGACCTGTCTGCCGGGTTTTACCCGTCCCAGGCCAAACCAGCCCCATGACCACTCCGGTAAAACCGAAAACGCTGTTTGTTGGGTTGGCGTTGTTGTGTGTCTTGGCGATCTGGCTTTCGCTGGCGCTGGGGCCGGTCAGCTTGCCTCTGTTGGATACGCTCAAAGCCGCCTTGCGCTTGATGGGGCTGCCGATTGAGCCCCAAGGGCTGGAGCAGGCTGAGCTGATCCTGGGGCAGATCCGTTTGCCACGCACGCTGCTGGGCTTGGCTGTCGGCGGGGTATTGGCCTTGTCGGGGGTGGCGATGCAGGGGTTGTTCCGCAATCCTCTGGCGGATCCAGGTTTGGTCGGGGTCTCCAGCGGTGCTGCGCTGGGGGCGGCGGTGGCGATTGTCGGTGGTTCGTTTTTCGGTGGTTTGCCGGATGCCGTTGGACCTTACCTGTTGTCACTTTGCGCATTCCTGGGAGGGCTGGGTGTGACGGCACTGGTATATCGCTTGGGGCGGCGCAACGGCCAGACCAACGTCGCGACAATGCTGCTCGCGGGCATTGCCCTTACGGCTCTCGCCGGTTCGGCGGTGGGCCTGTTCACCTACCTGGCCGACGACGCCACCTTGCGCACCCTGACATTTTGGAACCTGGGCAGTCTCAACGGCGCCAGCTATTCGCGGTTATGGCCGCTGTTGCTCGTGAGCGCGGGTGTGGCGCTGTGGTTGCCGCGCCGGGCCAAGGCGTTGAATGCCCTGTTGCTCGGTGAGTCGGAGGCCAGTCATCTCGGCATCGATGTGGAACGGCTCAAGCGCGAATTGGTGTTGTGCACGGCGCTGGGCGTGGGGGCGGCGGTTGCCGCAGCGGGCATGATCGGTTTCGTGGGGCTGGTGGTGCCGCATCTGGTGCGCTTGTTGGCGGGGCCGGATCATCGTGTGCTGTTACCGGCATCGGTCTTCGCGGGTGCAAGCCTTTTGTTGTTTGCCGATCTGGTCGCACGGCTTGCCTTGGCACCGGCTGAGTTGCCCATCGGTATCGTTACAGCGTTTATCGGTGCGCCGTTCTTTCTTTTCCTGTTGTTGCGGGGGCGTGCCTGATGCTTCGTGTGGAAGACCTGCACATCCGTCGCGGGCGCAAAACCGTATTGGCAGATATCACACTCGACCTGTTGCCGGGTGAAGTGCTCGGCGTGTTGGGGCCCAATGGTGCAGGCAAAAGTACGCTGCTCGGTGCGTTGTGCGGCGAGTTGCATCCCGACCAAGGCACAGTGTGCCTGGATCAACGTCCTTTGCAGGAGTGGAGTGGGGCACAACGAGCACAGCGCCTGGCGGTATTGCCGCAAAGCTCGACGTTGGACTTCGCTTTCCGTGTCGAAGAGGTTGTCGGCATGGGCCGCTTGCCTCATCAGACCGGACGCGTGCGCGATGACGAGATCATCGAGGCGGCCTTGCAGGCGGCTGACGTCGGGCACTTGAACGGTCGCAGCTACCTGGCGTTGTCCGGTGGCGAGCGCCAGCGTGTGCACCTGGCGCGCGTGCTTGCACAATTATGGCCAGGTGAAGCGGGGCAGACGTTGTTATTGGATGAGCCGACGTCAATGCTGGACCCTTTGCATCAACACATGACTTTGCAGGCCATTCGTACCTTCGCCGATCGTGGGGCGGCGGTGCTGGTGATCCTTCATGACTTGAACCTCGCAGCCCGTTACTGTGACCGTATTCTGTTGCTGGAGGCGGGGCGTCCGCATGCCTTGGATACGCCGGCGCAAGTGATGCAGCCTGAGCCCCTGAAAGCTGTTTTTGGTCTGGATGTGCTTGTGCAGGCTCATCCCGAGCGTGGGCATCCTCTGATCATTGCGCGCTGAATTCGACTTTTCCACAGGCAAAAAAAGACCCGGCAAAAGCCGGGTCAAATAACCGTGATTAGCCTGATGAGGAGATAATCTGAGAGTCCGAACCAATGGTCTTTCAGTTATCGGCTGATCTCGCGACCAGTTGTGATAATCATAACGATTCTCATTTGAGAGTCAACCTTTGTTTTCTCGGTGTCTTGGGGTTTTCTCAAACGCCCGTTCGGAATGTCTATAAACAGGGGGGCCTGATAGTCGATCTAATTCTTTTGGCGCGTTGAAATAGCGTCAAGTTGACGGTTCAACGCTTCCTTGCGCTCGGCAGGAATGTCATTCCAGTGCACGTCCATCAATGCCCCTTCGATGGCATACAGCAGCACTTTCGATGCACGAAACCCGCGCGTTCGCACGGCCCGGTAGGCATCAACCGCACCCAGGCGACGCAAGTCGGACGCACTGTGGATGCCCACCGCATGCAGCCACTGTGCTGATGTCTTGCCAAGGTTTTTCAGGTGTTGCAGCTCATCGTTCATCAAGCCTCCTTGCGACGGCCGAATGGTGCGGTGGGTATGTGACCAGGCAAGCCTGAACAGAAGTGTAGCGCTCAGTAGGAAAAGCGTAGTTCTTTAGTCGGAAACGGCCTAAAGACGTATAAGCATGACCAGGTCAGGCAGGCGGGAAGTCCCCGGCACGCCTGCGCGAAACCGGGGCGGAAGCAGAGGGTTTCAGCGAGTGCGATAGCGCAGGCGTGTGCCGAAATTGACCGACATGAGAATCTCGTCAGCGCTCAGTTCGGGCGGGAAGTACGTGCCTGAAATCTGCGCGTGGGCCAGGCTGGCGCCCTCCAGCGGGCAGTCGCGCAGGTCCAGCCCGCGTAAATCGGCAGATCGGAAATAGGCGTCGGTAAAGTCCACGCCTGCCGTGTTCAGTTCGCGCAGATCCAGCCCACGGAAGTCGCCACCGCGCATGTCGATGGCACCGTCTTTTGGACGTTCCCGGTTGAAGCCTCGCACATCGTCTTTATGCAGGAGCGAGTAAAGCGGCGTATCAAGAAGCTTGGGCTGACTCATGACGGCAACTCCCGTTGGATTTATGGCGCCATTATAGTGCCACTATTGCTTGGTCGCGTGGCCCAAGTAGGCGACACGACCAAGAAATTTTTCTTACAGGCCCGGCAGGCGCTTGCGGATATGCGCCACCAGTGCATCGAGGGTCCCGCTTTCATTGGTCTCGACCCGCTTGCTGAGGAGCAGTTCCTCGGCGGTGAGTGGCTCGCGATTGGCTTGCTGTTCTTCGATAACAGTCAGTGTCGCGTCGGAAGGGTCGTTGTTGTCCTCCTGACGTTGCGCCAGCCAACTGGCGATAACTGCTTGTGGGGCGTTGCAATCCAGAATCAGGAAAGGCGCGCCCGTGGCTTCGGCAACAGTGGCGGCCGCATCGCGTTGTTCACGTTTCAGGAAGGTCGCATCCAGCACGACCGGGTAGCCGGCGCGCAACACGGTATCGGCGATTTCATTCAGGCGTGCGTAGGTCGCAGCACTGGCGTCGGCCGCATAGATACCGGCCTGTGGTGTGTTTTCCACGTGTTGCTCGCCAAACAGGCGCTTGCGCTCCACGTCCGAGCGCAGGCGCACGGCACCCAGTGCTTCCACCAGGCGCATGGCCACATGGCTTTTACCGACAGCCGAAACGCCGTGGGTAATGGCCAGGAAACGCGATGGAATGGTGCTGTAGCTTTCCGCCAGGTTGGCATAGTTGCGGTATTGGCGCAGGGTCGTGGCGCGCTGCACCGGGCTGGCTTCGCTCGGCATGCTGAACAGCGCGATCTTGGCGCGGACCAGGGCGCGATAGGCTTTATAGAAATTCAGCACTTCCAGGCCCTGATAGTCACCGGTCAATTCCAGATACTGGCTGATGAAGCGGCGTGCCAGGGACTTGAGTCCACGGTCTTCCAGGTCCATGGCCAGGAAGCCGGTATCGGCGTACACATCGGTGAAACGGAAGGGTTCGTTGAATTCGATGCAATCGAAGATCACTACGTGGCCGTCGATCAACGTTGCATTACCCAGGTGAATATCACCGTGGCATTCGCGGGTGAAGCCGTCCAGCTTGCGCTGGGAAAACAGTGGCTTGAGACGCTCGAAGCTGCTTTCGGCCCAGGCTTGCAGGGCTTCCAACTGGGTCAGGTCAGTCTTGTCGCTGAGGAATGGACGGATCTGGTCGAAGTTCTGGCGAACCGGCGCCATTACCTCATCCGGCGTGCCGGCCGGGTGTTCCTGCGGCACTTTCGGTGCGCAGAGGTGGAAGTGCGCAATCTGCTTGGCCATCTCATCGATGTGTGCGCTGGTCAATTCGCCGTTGGCTTGCAGGGTGCTGAGCAGTTGGCTCTGCGGAAACTGGCGCATTTTCAGTGCGTATTCGATCACTGGGCCATCGCCACCCAACTGCGGGGCTTCGGCTGTGCCGGTGATCGGCAACACTTCAAGATACAAATCTTCGGTCAGGCGCTGATTGAGGCGCAGCTCTTCGTTACAGAAGTGGCCGCGCTTGTCCAGGTCGGTAAAATCCAGAAATCCGAAGTTCATCGGCTTTTTCAGCTTATAGGCGTAAGGACCGGTCAGTACGACCCAGGAAATATGGGTCTCGATGACTTGGAACGCTTCAACCGGATGGGGATATAAAGCCGGATTTTGCAGGGCAGCGATCAGGGACTGGCTCACGGGCGATCCTTCAGAGTCTGGGGAAAAACATGGCGGGCATTATGGCTGCTGCGACCGCTTGTGCAAACCGCTGTCCGGCTCATGTTGATCATCAATAAAGTGCGTATAATCCGCCGCCATGACTCGAACCCGATCTCCCCGTTCCCGTAAAAAACCTCCTTCCCGTGGCCTGCGCCCCTGGCTTGGCTGGGCGCTCAAGCTTGGCCTGGTAGGCCTTGTGGTGCTTGCCGGCTTTGCGGTCTACCTCGACGCTGTGGTGCAGGAGAAGTTCTCCGGCAAGCGCTGGACCATTCCGGCCAAGGTGTACGCGCGCCCGCTGGAATTGTTCGCAGGCCAGAAGCTGAGCAAGGATGACTTCCTGACCGAACTCGACGCCTTGGGCTATCGTCGTGAGCCCGTGAGCAACGGTCCGGGTGCAGCGGCTGTCAGCGGAAATACCGTCGACCTGAACACCCGTGGCTTTCAATTCTATGAAGGCCTGGAAAAAGCCCAGCCGGTGCGTGTGCGTTTCTCCGGCGATTACGTCGCCGAGTTGTCGTCCCTCAATGGCTCGAAGCTGCCTGTGGTTCGCCTGGAGCCGCTGATGATCGGCGGCATTTACCCGAAGAACCTTGAAGATCGCATCCTGATCAAACTTGATCAGGTGCCGCCTTACCTGCTGGAAACCCTGGTAGCCGTTGAAGACCGTGATTTTTACCATCACTGGGGGGTCTCGCCGAAGTCGATCGCCCGCGCAGTCTGGGTGAATACGTCCGGCGGCAAGATGACCCAGGGCGGCAGTACGCTGACGCAACAATTGGTCAAGAACTTCTACCTGACCAACGAACGCAGCCTGACCCGCAAGCTCACCGAAGCCATGATGGCGATGCTGTTGGAGTTGCATTACAGCAAGCAGGAAATCCTCGAGGCGTACCTCAACGAAGTATTCGTCGGCCAGGACGGCCAGCGCGCGGTGCATGGTTTCGGTCTGGCCAGCCAATTCTTCTTTGGCCAGCCGCTGTCCGAACTGAAGCTGCACCAGGTTGCGTTGCTGGTGGGCATGGTCAAGGGGCCTTCCTACTACAACCCGCGTCGCAACCCTGAGCGTGCGCTGGAGCGTCGCAACCTGGTGCTGGATGTTCTAGAGCAGCAAGGTGTTGCCACCGCCGAACAAGTTGCCGCCGCGAAGAAAATGCCACTGGGTGTCACCACCCGCGGCAAGTTGGCAGACAGCTCCTTCCCGGGCTTTATCGACCTGGTCAAGCGCCAGTTGCGTGAAGACTACCGTGACGAAGACTTGACCGAAGAAGGCCTGCGGATCTTCACCAGTTTCGATCCAATCCTGCAGATGAAAGCCGAAGCGTCGGTCAATGACACGTTCAAGCGAATGACCGGCCGTAAAGGCGCGGATGAAGTCGAAGCGGCCATGGTCGTGACCAACCCGGAAACCGGTGAGGTCCAGGCCCTGGTCGGCAGCCGCCTGGCCAGCTTCGCCGGTTTCAACCGCGCCCTGGATGCCGTGCGACCTATTGGTTCGTTGGTCAAGCCGGCGGTCTACCTCACGGCCCTGGAAAAACCGAGCAAGTACACCCTGACCAGTTGGCTGTCTGACGACCCGCTGTCAGTAAAAGGCGCTGACGGGCAGGTGTGGACGCCACAGAACTTCGATCGCCGTTCTCATGGGACAGTGTTCCTGTACCAAGGGTTGGCGCACTCCTACAACATCTCCACTTCGCGTCTCGGCCTCGAAGTGGGAGTGCCGAATGTCCTGAAGACCCTCGCGCGCCTGGGCATTACGCGTGAGTTCCCGGCATTTCCATCGATCCTGCTGGGTGCCGGCGCAATGACCCCAATGGAAGTCGCGACGATGTACCAGACCCTGGCCAACGGTGGTTTCAATACGCCGATGCGCGGGATCCGAAGCGTGCTGACGGCTGAAGGCGAGCCGCTCAAGCGTTATCCGTTCCAGATCCAGCAGCGTTTCGATGCGGGCTCCATCTACTTGATCCAGAACGCCATGCAGCGTGTGATGCGTGAGGGCACTGGTAGTTCGGTCTATAAGGTGCTGCCGTCCAACCTGACCCTGGCGGGTAAGACCGGTACCAGTAACGATTCGCGCGACAGTTGGTTTGCGGGTTTTGGCCAGGATGTGCTGGCGGTGGTTTGGATGGGGCGTGACGACAACGGCAAGACACCGTTCACCGGTGCCACCGGTGCGCTGCAGGTCTGGACCAGTTTCATGCGCAAGGCCGATCCGCTGCCGTTGAACATGCCGCAGCCGGACAACATCGTGCAGGCCTGGATCGATCCGCACACCGGGCAGGGGTCCGATGCCAACTGTCCGGGCGCGGTGCAGATGCCGTATATTCGCGGCAGCGAACCGCCACCCGGCGCCGCATGCGGTGGCAGTGCCCCTGCTGACGCGGAATCGGTGATGGATTGGGTCAAGGGCTGGATGAATTAAGCAAAGAGGGTTTCAAGTGAACAAGTGGTGGATTCCAGCTATTACAGCTCTGGCTTTGCTCAACGGTTGCGCCAGCGTGCAGCGCGGCTCCATTCCCGTGGTGGACTCGAGCACGACCGTGTCCAATAACGACCGGATCTCGGCCAACGGCGGGTTCCGCCAGACCGTGACCAACCGTCCGGCCCAGGCCAAGCCGCAAGCTGTGCCGCAGGATTCAGGTGTGGTGGTGATGGTGCCGGGTGGTGGCGCAGCGACGTCGGCGCCGATCAGCGCCGAGCCGTGGACCCCGGGGCCAAGCACCTCCGGTCCGATTGACGCGACCCCGGTTCAGACGGCCCCGATCAACCAGGGCACCTACAACATGCCATCCACCCCGAGCGGCATTCCATCGTCCTCCAGCGCCGGCGGCCTGTCGGCTGACGAGCAATTGGATGGCCCGGTACTGGCCTTGCTGACCACTGCACAGCAGCAGCAGGCGAGTGGCGACCTGAATGGTGCGTCGTCGAGTCTCGAGCGCGCCCAGCGCGTTGCGCCGCGTGAACCGCAAGTGCTGTATCGCCTGGCCCAGGTGCGCCTGGCCCAGGGCGATGCGCCGCAGGCCGAGCAATTCGCGCGTCGTGGCCTGACCTTGGCCAATGGTCGTCCCGACCTGCAAGCCAGCCTGTGGGCCTTGATTGGTGACGCGCGCGCCGCACAAGGCGACGCCGCCGGTGCCGCCCAGGCGCGCCAGAAAGCCAAGGTCAGTCTCTGATGGATGCACGGTTTCCCGCGATTGCCGAACAGTTATTGCTGATCGAGCGAGAGTTGCGTGTGCAGGGCTGGTGGGACGAGGTGTCCCCCAGCGTCGAGGCGCTCAGCAGTGTCGAACCCTTTTCGGTGGACACCCTGGACTTTCACCAGTGGCTGCAATGGATATTCCTGGTACGCATGAAGCAGATCCTCGAACAGGACCTGCCGCTGCCCAATGCGTCGGGCATTCTGGAAATGGCCGAGATGGTCTACGCCGATCGCCCGCTGGAAAGCCTTGGCTTACGCAATGCGCTGAAAAAGTTCGATCAACTGATCGTCGACGCTCGTTAATTGCCTGACTGCCGGCTTTTTCGGCAGTCTTGCGCATATTTCTACCGCTTGACGACATTCAGGCGAGTTTTATCCCTCCTCAAAGCCCTTTCTTCTACGTTCTCATGCGCTTAGTTGGAAAAAAGCGCAATTATTGCTTGACTTGAAGGGCCTGAAACAGAAGAATCCAAAGTCCGCTGTATCGGGACTGCCAGAAGCAGGCCCGCTCAGCAGATCATGAGGCGCACATCCGCGCCGACCTGTTACACCCGCAACGCGTTACCTCGCGCTGGGTGGGAAAAGCCCGCAACACTTGGGACGATCCCAATACTTGCTCAGTCAGTGCTGACGTAGTCGGCGACCACCGTCGCTCATGCTCTGTTGAGAAGTAAACCTATTAAGACCCGTCGGTTTTCAACGGACGGTATTCTGGCGTTTTAGAGGTGAACAACGTGGAGCTTTTATCTGGCGGTGAGATGCTCGTCCGCTTTTTGCGTGACGAAGGCGTCGACTATATCTACGGGTACCCAGGTGGTGCTCTGCTGCATGTTTACGACGCACTGTTCAAGGAACCGGCTGTTACCCACATCCTGGTTCGCCACGAACAGGCCGCGACCCATATGGCTGACGGTTATGCCCGTGCCACCGGTAAAGCCGGCGTGGTACTGGTAACGTCCGGCCCTGGCGCAACCAATGCCATCACCGGCATCGCGACTGCGTATATGGACTCTATCCCGATGGTGGTCATTTCCGGCCAGGTGCCCAGCACCATGGTGGGGACCGATGCATTCCAGGAAACCGACATGATCGGTATCTCCCGGCCGATCGTGAAACACAGCTTCATGATCAAGCATCCTTCGGAAATCCCGGAAGTCATGAAAAAGGCCTTCTACCTCGCACAGTCCGGTCGTCCGGGTCCTGTGGTGGTCGATATCCCCAAGGACATGACCAACCCGGCCGAAAAATTCGAATACATCTTCCCGAAGAAAGCCAAGCTGCGCTCCTACAGCCCGGCGGTCCGCGGGCACTCGGGGCAAATCCGCAAGGCGGCAGAAATGCTGTTGGCGGCCAAGCGCCCAGTGCTGTACTCGGGTGGTGGTGTGATCCTGGGCGGCGGTTCTGCACAGCTGACCGAACTGGCCAAGTTGCTCAACCTGCCGGTCACCAATACCCTGATGGGCCTCGGCGCCTTCCCGGGTACGGACCGTCAGTTCGTCGGGATGCTCGGCATGCACGGCAGCTACACCGCCAACCTGACCATGCACCATGCCGACGTGATCCTGGCCGTGGGTGCGCGGTTCGATGACCGTGTGATCAACGGTGCGAGCAAGTTCTGCCCGAATGCCAAGATCATCCATATCGACATCGACCCGGCGTCCATCTCCAAGACCATCAAGGCCGACGTGCCGATCGTAGGTCCTGTTGAAAGCGTGTTGACCGAAATGGTTGCCGCGCTCAAGGACATCGGCGAGGCGCCGAACAAGGAATCCGTTGCCAGCTGGTGGAAGCAGATCGACGAATGGCGCGGTGATCGCGGCCTGTTCCCTTACGACAAGGGTGACGGCAGCATCATCAAACCACAAACCGTGATCGAGACCCTGTGCGAAGTGACCAAGGGCGACGCCTTTGTGACCTCCGACGTGGGCCAGCACCAGATGTTTGCCGCGCAGTACTACAAGTTCGACAAGCCTAACCGCTGGATCAACTCCGGTGGCCTGGGCACGATGGGCTTTGGTTTTCCTGCGGCCATGGGCGTGAAACTGAGCTTCCCCGACACCGACGTCGCGTGCGTCACCGGTGAAGGCAGCATCCAGATGAATATCCAGGAACTGTCGACGTGCCTGCAGTACGGCCTTCCCGTGAAGATCGTCTGCCTGAACAACGGCGTGCTGGGCATGGTTCGTCAATGGCAGGACATGAGCTACAACAGCCGTCACTCCCATTCCTACATGGAGTCGCTGCCGGATTTCGTAAAATTGGTTGAAGCCTATGGCCACGTCGGCATTCGCATCACTGATTTGAAAGATCTGAAGCCGAAGATGGAAGAGGCGTTCGCCATGAAGGACCGCCTGGTGTTCATCGATATTCAGGTGGATACCAGCGAGCACGTCTACCCGATGCAGATCAAGGACGGCTCTATGCGCGACATGTGGCTGAACAAGACGGAGCGTACTTAATCATGCGGCACATTATCTCCCTGCTTCTGGAGAACGAACCCGGCGCTCTGTCTCGTGTTGTCGGCCTGTTTTCGCAGCGTAACTACAACATCGAAAGCCTGACCGTGGCTCCGACCGAAGACCCGACCCTGTCGCGTCTGACGTTGACCACTGTGGGCCACGATGAGGTGATCGAGCAGATCACCAAGAACCTCAACAAGCTGATCGAAGTGGTCAAGCTGGTCGACCTGTCGGAGAGTGCCCACATCGAGCGCGAGCTGATGCTGGTTAAAGTCAAGGCTACGGGTGCCCAACGTGCCGAGATCAAGCGCACGACCGACATCTATCGCGGGCAGATCGTCGATGTGAGCGCCAGCGTTTATACCGTTCAACTGACCGGTACAAGCGACAAGCTGGACAGCTTCATCCAGTCGATCGGGACGGCCTCGATTCTGGAAACGGTACGCAGTGGTGTCACCGGGATTGCCCGTGGCGACAAAGTACTCAGCATCTAACCCAAATTAGCGAATGGCCTTACGGCCTGGATATATAGAGGAACCTCATGAAAGTTTATTACGATAAAGATTGTGACCTGTCGATCATCCAGGGCAAGAAAGTCGCCATCATCGGCTACGGTTCCCAGGGCCACGCTCAAGCGTGCAACCTGAAAGATTCCGGCGTTGACGTGACCGTTGGCCTTCGCAAAGGCTCGGCCACTGTTGCCAAGGCTGAAGCTCACGGCCTGAAAGTGACTGACGTCGCTTCCGCTGTTGCTGCTGCCGACCTGGTCATGATCCTGACCCCGGACGAGTTCCAATCCGCGCTGTACAAGAACGAAATCGAGCCGAACATCAAGAAGGGCGCCACCCTGGCCTTCTCCCACGGCTTCGCGATCCACTACAACCAGGTCGTGCCACGCGCCGACCTGGACGTGATCATGATCGCGCCAAAAGCGCCGGGTCACACTGTACGTTCCGAGTTCGTCAAGGGCGGCGGTATTCCTGACCTGATCGCGATCTACCAGGACGCATCGGGCAACGCCAAGAACGTGGCACTGTCCTACGCCGCTGGCGTGGGTGGTGGTCGTACCGGCATCATCGAAACCACCTTCAAGGACGAGACTGAAACCGACCTGTTCGGCGAACAAGCCGTACTGTGCGGCGGTACCGTCGAGTTGGTAAAAGCCGGTTTCGAAACCCTGGTTGAAGCTGGCTACGCGCCGGAAATGGCCTACTTCGAATGCCTGCACGAACTGAAGCTGATCGTTGACCTCATGTACGAAGGCGGTATCGCCAACATGAACTACTCGATCTCCAACAACGCCGAATACGGCGAGTACGTGAC
>Ga0207706_10000597_pt1 | contig 38406 bp, 31 predicted proteins | sample KBSC53metaG_FD_184318 | JGI IMG/M metagenome (GOLD analysis project Ga0207706, IMG submission 184318) | Corn rhizosphere microbial communities from Kellogg Biological Station, Michigan, USA - KBS C5-3 metaG (SPAdes) (version 2) | ecosystem: Host-associated > Plants > Roots > Rhizosphere > Soil ... | reverse complement strand
CACGATTCCCGCCGCCGCCTCCCGAGCCGCCGCGATTTCCGCCTCCTCCGCCGCCACCACCTCCACCATGAGATGGGGCTGACATACGCGGCCCACCACCCTCACCGCCGCGCGGCATCACGATCGGCTGTCTCATTTCCAGAGGAGGCCGGGAGTAGCCGCGCGAGGCTGGCTGCCCCATGCTGCGTCCCCCAACCGATTCCATCTGGGGACGCGACATCTCGTACCGCGCCGGGGAGTCCGCGCCCCGCCCGCTGGTCATGCCACCTCCGTTGTTTATGCGATTATTCATGCGATCGGGAGAGCCTCCGGACTGCGGCGTGAAGTGCCGCCAGTCGCCGCCGCTGGTCGAGGCTTCCGGCCTCGGCGAATTTCCCGGCCTCTGAACATTGGACACTCCCGAGGGCAACGACCTTTCGGTAGGACGACGACTCATGCCTGCTGGGAGCTGGGCCGGAGGCGAATTGGAAAACTTGCGCCACCCGGAACCGTCAGAATTCGAAGGCCGCGCCATCCCGCCGTTGCCTGCCGGCGAGGACATCGAACCCCGGGCTCCGCCCTGAGTCTGCACATTTGGGGACCGGTTTTGCCCCGGGCCGGATCCGAAGCGCCTGAAGCCCTGATTGTCCCGGGAACTGGCGCCCTGTTCAGCCTGCTGCACAGCAGAAGAGCTGGTACGAACTCCCGGCGCGGGCCGTGCAACTGAACCGCGCCCATTGCTGTTCGCGGAGTTCTGGTTGCTCCCGTTGCCCCTGGCAAATGCATTTTCGGCGCCGCTACGCTGGATCGACTGCCGCATGCGCGAGACTTCGTTGTCGAAAGATCGCGGAGTGGCCGCCGGCCGCGATTTCGAGAAGAACCGGTCTTGCGTCCTGCCCCGCGGTATTGTGGATGCCGCCGCCGGCCGGTCGCTTGCCGACAGTGCCGCACGCGTGGGGACCACCGGAAGATTGCCCTCGATCCTGCGCCCGCTGCGAAAGACTTCACTGTTCACCGCCACCGCCGCGGAGCGTCCCGTGCCAAAGTGCCCTGCCGGAACGGTTGAGATACCCTCCCGCACTCTGGAGTTCATGGAGGCCAGCCGTACGTTGGAATAGGCGCCACCCCGGCGAAGGGGAGCGATACCGCCGAACCCCCGGCGGTTATAGACATTGATGTTGGTGACGTTCACTACGTTATAGTGCGAGCGGTAACGGCCATACCAGGGATAGAACGTGTCGCAGGGCCCGATCGGCAGCCAGCCAACTGAACCGAATCCGAATCCGACGCCCACTCCGCCGCCAAAACCAAAGAAGGAGACATACGCAGGCGCCCACACCGGGCGGTATCCCGGATATCCGTAGGCCGGCCCCGGCCACCACACCCATGAACTGTTGTAAACGAACCAGCGCCCGTAGTGATACGGCGCCCAACCCCACGGCTCATACGAAACCCATGTCCAGCCCCAACCCGGCTCCCACACCCAGCGTCCGCTGCGATATGGCGCCCAACCCGGGCCTGCCACCGGCGCCCACACCGGACCGTAGTCCGGCACCGTTACCCAGCGTCCGTACGTATCGAGGTCTTCCGACCCAACGTAGTAGCGATTGGTATTTTTCCACGACTGCGCGCTGAGAATGGTGTGGTCACGGTCGATGTTCCACGAATCCCAGCTGTCTTTGGCGGGCGCGTTTTCCAACTTGTATTGCGTGTCGTCTCCCACGCCGCGCACGATAGCCATCTGGCCTTGCTCGACCTGTGTGCTGCCCTGGGGCGTGGAAATCTGGGCGGAGCCCTTGCGGACGATGACCGAGGTCTCGCCTTCCGAATTCACTTCGATGCGATAAACACCATCCCTCTGATCGGGACGGATGGCGACGTTCGCCGTATCAATCTCCACCGCGGCATCGCTGCCCTTGAAAACCGAATAGTCGATCAGTCCGCGGTCAACCTGGATCTGGATCTGGCTCCGGGAGAGGCCGGCAACGCCGGCCAGCGTGTTATCGCCCAGGCGCACAATGTTTCCATGGTCAAGCTGCACTTCGGCCCGAGAGCCGGCGCCGGTGGAAACTTTGTCACTGCTCACGATCGGTTGGTTCAACACCACCGTCGCCCAATCTCCGGAATCACCGCGCTGCGTGGAAACATCGCCGTGAATCAGGCTGATGCGTCCCACGCTGGATCGAACGTCAGAATCCTCCTGCGTAAATTGGTCCTCTGCCACGGACATTGCACAAAGGCCAAAAATCAGCACTCCCACCATCAATAACAGTCGGTTTTTCATGGCCCCACCTCTCGCGAAAGAGAACTCGCGCATGGTTGACAATGCATGTGCCATGCCAAACGGTCCCCGACGCGCCGAAGCAAGTCTTTTTGTCTGAGTAACTTGGAGGAACTATAAATTGGGTTGACGGGACCGGGGAGCGACCCTGGCTGGGCTCAGCCAGAAGTGGTGGTTTTCAGCCACCGGAAGCTATTCCACGCCCGACCATCACGCGGCCACCATCGGGCTGGCTCCGAAGCAGTACGACGCCACTTTTCAGCAAAAATGGTAGTACAAACGGAACCACGGACTATTGCGATGTTCCCAATCATGCTTTCGGTTGGTCTCAAGCAGGATCTCCCGCTCCGTCTTTTCCCAGGTAGCAAGAATATCCCCGGGTGGAATCGGGGCAAAATCTACGCCTGACAGACGTTCTACTACGTCTTTGTGCGCCCGGTTGAATGCTCGAATTAACACCGACGGTTTTTGTGTTTCCACAGTATTGGCTAGCGATCCTCTCTACATCTTTGGAGTACAGCTTGCTCCGTGTGTTCACACTCCGTGCAGGGTTTCCCTGAGCCTTCGTTTCTGTAGTCACATTCCAGGAAGGCCCGAGCCAGAATTATAGCGAATTGGCTGACACCCCGGCATAACGGTCGAAAGTTCTGGTCAGGCATGAGCAGGATTAACGATCTGTCGCGGGCTTCTTTGCAGCGTGCGGACGGCACATTGTCAGCATGGAATACCGCCATTGCCCTCATGGACCGGATCGGCGCTGCAAGTATGATTGAATTTTGAACCATGGCGAACCCGCGGGTGCGGTATTACCGATGAAAAAGTGGACACTGGCTGTAACTCTGCTGTTCGCCTCGTGTGCTGTGGCCCAGCAAACTCCCTCTGCGCTGAACGGAAGCTGGATAGCAACAGCCGGGCAAAAAAGATTCCTCCGAGGGCGTTGGTCCGCTCAGGTCCTGCCCGCCGCCAGGAACGCAGCTAGTGGTTCCTGGGCGCTTTTCGGCGAAAGTAATCAAGTCCTTCTGGTAGGCACTTGGTCAGCCCGGAAATCAGCAAACGGCTGGCGAGGTACCTGGTCAGCCCGAATACAGAAGGGCAGAACCGTCTCGGGTACGTGGAACGCTGCGATGGCGGACTTCAACGGCAAGACCTTGGAAGACATGCTCAAACGGACCGCTGAGAAACAGATTGGCGGCTCCTGGCAAAGTGGTCGCGCTCAGGGGAATTGGTGGCTTCAGCGTTGACTCCTCAGTTCTACTTGCCGCTTTCCAAGCAGAGCCAACCCGGATTGCTTGCATAACCTGGCGATTGCACTCATGAAAACCCGGATGGTTCTGATCTTTGAGGCTAATCTGACCGAGGGGTCGAGCGCGAAGCTCTGACTTCAGCCCCGCGTATTGCGGCTTGCTCAACCTATGCCACTGGAATAGACTTGCGACGCATCAATCAATCACATTCTCGCTTCGCAAACCGGAGACAACATGAAAACAAGATCGATCGTTCTGGCGGTTGTAGTGTGCTTTGTCGGATTATCTTTGAGTTTCGCTCAGAACCCGCAGATGGGTACGTGGAAGCTCAACGAAGCCAAGTCGAAGATCCCCGCGGGGATGATGAAGAACACCACTGTCACGTACACCGCGGAGGGTGACAACGTGAAAGTCACGACCGACGGTACCAGTGGCGACGGCAGCGCCGTGCAGACCGAGTGGACGGGTAAGTTCGATGGCAAAGACTATCCTCTGACCGGCGATCCCAACGCGGACACTCGGTCCTATACCAGAGTCAACGACCACACCCTGACCCTGGAAAACAAGAAGGGGGGCACCGTCACAACCAGCGCGCGAATCGTGGTTTCCGCGGACGGCAAGACTCGCACCCTGACCGCATCAGGTAAGAATGCGGAAGGCAAGAAAGTCACCAGCAAAGCAATTTACGACAAGCAGTAGTTGCATTTTTTAACGCAGCTCGATGTCCTCGCATTCACGCCGTGGGGATGTCGAGCTGGCGGGTGCAGCCAGCAAAATGGGTGCAAGCGACCCCGAGCCGTTCCGTCGGTGCTGCAGGTTCAATCGTCTGATTGAAATGCGGCCGTTTTCATGCCGCCGAAAGTAGGCCCAAGGGCAGCCCTCGGGGCCGAAGACCGACATCTCACCAACGCGGATATCCACCGGCTATTCCTCGTTATCTTTTTCCGGATCGTCACCGATGCCGATTTTTGACAGCCGGTAGCGTAGGGCGTTGCGCGAGAGCCCCAGCAGGCGCGCGGCCTGGCTCTTGTTGCCTTGAGCGCGGCGCAGGGCTTCCTGGATCATCTCGTCCTCCCACTGCTCCAGGGTCATACCTTCGGGAAGAAAGCCGGACGGGAAATCGGCCGTCTTGCCGGCGCGTGAGTCAATGTGAATGTCGTCCACGTCAATCAATGGACCTGCAGACAAGGCCGACGCGCGCTCCAGAATGTTCTGCAACTCGCGCACGTTCCCCGGCCAGTGATAGTCCATCAGCATCTTTAGAGCTTGCGGAGAAATGCCGCTGAGCTTCTTGCCGGAGTCCTGAGCGAAACGCGAGAGAAACAGGTTCACCAGCTCGGGGATGTCCTCTTTGTGCTCGCGCAGAGGAGCGATATCGATGGGCACAACATTGAGGCGATAGTAAAGGTCCTCGCGAAAAGTGCCGTCTTCGAGGGCGGCCCGCAAGTCCCGATTGGTGGCCGCCACCAGCCGTACATCCACTTTGATCGTCTTTGTGCCGCCCAGGCGCTCGAACTGGCGCTCCTGCAAAACCCGCAGCAGCTTTACCTGGATTGCGGGTGGCACATCGCCGATCTCATCGAGGAAGAGAGTTCCCTTGTCGGCGAGCTCGAACTTTCCGGGTTTGCTGCTGGTGGCTCCGGTAAAGGCGCCCTTTTCATAACCGAACAGTTCGCTCTCCAGCAGGTTCTCGGGAATGGCGGCGCTATTGATCTTGATGAACGGCCCGGAGGCCCGGCGCGATTTCTCGTGGATGGCGCGCGCCACCAGATCTTTGCCCACGCCGCTTTCACCGCCCAGCAGCACGGTGGAGTTGGTCGGCGCCACCCGTTCCACGGTGGCCAAAACCTCCTGCATTTTGGCGCTGCGCGCCACCAGGTTGGGATGCTGGTAACGCTGTTGCAGCGCCTCGCGCAGGGAACGGTTCTCCACCCGCAGGCGCTGCACATCGAGCTCCTTGTGCACCACCATGCGCATTTCATCGAGAGAAAAAGGTTTCAGGACGTAATCGCTGGCCCCCGCCTTCATGGCCTCGACCGCGGTTTCGACCGTCCCGAAGGCGGTCATGACAATCACCGGGAGCGCCGCCTGGAAGCGTTTCACCGCCTGCAGGAAATCCAGCCCATTCATGCCCGGCAATTTGAGATCTGTGATCACCAGATCGACAGGGCCGTTCTGCAGCAGTCTTAGCCCTGTTTCCGCATCCTCGGCGGACAAGGTTTGAAATCCGTCATCTCCCAGATTGAGTTCCAGAAGACGGCGCATCTTTGCTTCGTCCTCGACAATCAGAATGGTCGCGTTCGGAATCGTCATGAACCTCCAGTTCTCTGCCCAGCCTCTTCCTCCAGCGGAAAAAAGATCACAAATCCAGCCCCCTTCTCCTCCGATTTTTCCAGCCGGATGGTGCCGTGGTGCTCATCCACAATCTTCGAAACGATGGAGAGCCCCAGTCCGACGCCGGTTTTCTTGGTGGTCACAAAGGGATTGAAAATCTGCTCGCGCATTTCCGCCGGGACCCCAGGGCCGGTGTCTTTCAACTTCACCCGCACTCCCTGACGCCCGTTCGAGCGTGCATTTGAAACCTTGACCCGCAAGGCCCCACCATCTTCTCCCATGGCTTCATAGGCGTTCTGGACCAGATTCAGAAATACCTGTTCGCAAAGATTCTCGTCGAGCGGTACCAGGGGCAAATCCCCCTCATATTCACGTTGCACCACTATCGCGCCGCCCTTCCACTGTTCCGCCACCGTTTTCAAGGCCTGGTCAAGCAGGTCCGTTACCCGCAGGAGACGGGTTTCGATGCGTAGCGGCCGCGCGAAGTCTAAAAAACGGGTGACCAGCGCGCTCGCCCGGTTCACCTCGCTTGATATGTAACCCGCCAGCTCACTGGCCAGCGGGTTAGAGTTTTCCAGCTTGCGGTTGAGGGTCTCCGCCGACCCTTTGATCACTCCCAGCGGATTGCGGATTTCGTGCGCCAGCCCGGCTGAAAGCTGCCCCAGGGCCGCCAGGCGCTCAGAACGCCTGGCTTCCGCCTGGGCCCGTTCCAGCTGGCGATTGGCCTCGGTCAACTGCTCGGCCACCTGCTGATATTGCGCCGTCTTCCGCCGGTTCTCGAGGGTAAAGCGGTTCACTACCATTGCGGCCAGGAAGAAAAACATGATGCGGATGGCGAGTTCGGCTGCGCCCGTGGCAGTCAGGGTATATTCCTGCAGCGCGGGATAAAGATATGAGCAGTAGGCCGCCGAAGCCAGGGCGGTCCAGAGCAGAGTCCCCCAGGAGCCAAAGTGGATGGCGGCGGTAACTACCGGGACGTAGTAGATCGGATAGTAACTGCTGTTGATGCCAAGCTCGCCGGTGTGATTGATCAGCAGCGTGGCCAGCAGGATCTTGATCAGGACCACGAAGGAGGGCCCGTAGCGCGGCTCATTGGCGATGATTCGGCCTTCGGCCAGTTGCACCACGCCAATGGCCAGCAACACCAGCTGCTTGTGCGGTTCCCACACCGGCGGCAGCGCCGCCAGGCCCAGCAGGAAGAACAGCCAAAGCACATCCATCCAGGTGATGCGGCTTGGTTTTTCTTCGCTCATGCAGGGTGCGACCTACGGACCTTACTCGTCAGCAGTGTATCTCGCCCCACATCCGGAGCGTCAACGGACCTCTTTTCGGACGCGCCCCTGGGCTACACAGCTTTCAGGAATCTCCAGCCTTTGCCCCCGCGCCCCCGGTACAATTGCCGGGCCCATGTTTATCAGCTTCACCCAGGATTCCTTGGATTTCCACAGTAGCCTGAACGGGCCATTCACAGGCTCCCTCCCAGCACTTACTCTGATGTTGAGCAGACTTCGGGGGAGGGCTGTTCGACAAACGTCCCATGACTTAACAAAGTCTGGGACGTTTTGTGTTGCGCGCCACGCTGCACACCTGACCGATCCAACCTTAACAAATACGGGCCCCGCCGCCACGGGAAGGACTACAAATTGAGAGCGCTGGTACTGCGAGAGCCGGGGCAGGCGGAGATCGCGACCGTTTCCGAACCCGTGCTGACCCCGAACCACCTTCTGTTGAAGGTCCGGATGGTGGGTTTCTGCGGAAGCGATTTGAACTCCTTTCGCGGCCGCAACCCCCTGGTATCGTTTCCCCGAATTCCCGGGCATGAAGTTTCGGCCACGATTGTCGAGGGCAGCCGGAATCCCGCGCTGGCTGCCGGCGTGGATGTCACGCTGTCTCCTTACACCAGCTGCGGCCATTGCCCTTCCTGCCGCCGCGGCCGTCCCAATGCCTGCCAGTTCAATGAAACGCTCGGAGTACAGAGGGACGGCGCAGCCACGGAATATATCGTCGTGCCCCCGGAAAGAATTTATCCGGCAAAGCTTAATCTCAAGGAGTTGTGCCTGGTGGAGCCGCTGACCGTCGGCTTTCACGCGGTGGCCCGCGGACAGGTGACGGCCGAAGATACGGTGGCAGTCCTGGGTTGCGGCGGGGTTGGGCTTGGCGCCGTGGCTGCATCCGGCTTTCGCGGTGCCAAGACCATCGCCATCGATCGGGACGACGAAAAGCTGAACACGGCACGGGCCGCCGGCGCCACTCATTCCATCAACACCACCAGGGAAGAGTTGCACCCGCGCCTGGCTGAACTCACCGGCGGCCGCGGCCCCGATGTGATCATCGAAGCCATTGGATTGCCGGAAACCTTCCGCAGCGCTGTAGAAGAAGTGGCCTTCACCGGCAGAGTCGTGTATATCGGTTATGCCAAAGAATTGGTGGCTTACGAAACCCGGCTGTTCGTGCAGAAAGAACTCGACATTCTGGGCTCGCGAAACGCTCTGCCGGAGGATTTTCGCGAGGTAATCCGCATGCTGGAGGAACATCGTTTTCCGGTGGACGACGCCGTCAGCTCGATCGTGACTATGAATGAAGCTCCGCGGGCCCTGGCGGCCTGGAGCGAGAATCCGGCGCGAGTAAAGAAGATCATGATGCACATGGACTGAAGTGATGGCGTTGTGTGGTTGTGGTGGGTTGTGTGGTTGCTTGCGTGGTCGCGGGCGACTCGCTCGCGAGTTAGAAGCAAGGTCAAAAGCCGCGGGCGAGTCGCCCGCGACCACGCTGGGACACTCTATGCAAATATCGAACTCTGCTGTCAGCCCAGCAACGAGTGACACCCGCCACCAGGCGCTCTTCCCTACCGGGCATCTCCTGCCTTTCTTCCTGGTTACGGCGCTGTTTTTCTTGTGGGGCGTACCCAACAACCTGAACGATGTGCTCATCCGCCAGTTCATGAAGTCATTTGCCATTACCCGGTTCCAGGCCGGCCTGGTGCAGTCCGCCTTTTACATGGGCTACTTCGTCCTGGCGATGCCGGCGGCGTTGATCATGCGCAAACTCGGCTACAAGGCCGGATTCGTGATTGGGCTGCTCCTTTTCAGCCTGGGGACATTCCTGTTCTGGCCGGCCGCATTGGCTGGGCGTTATGTTTTTTTCCTGCTCGCCCTTTTCGTGATCGCCAGCGGATTGTCTTTTCTGGAGACTGCGTCCAATCCTTTTATCGCACAGCTGGGCGATCCGGAGAGTTCGGAGAGACGCCTCAACTTCTCGCAGGCCTTCAACCCCCTCGGTTCCATCAGCGGCGTTCTCATCGGCACAGCATTCATCTTTTCGGGCGTGGAATTGAGTTCGCAACAGGTGGATGCGATGAAGTCACAGCACCTTTATGACGCCTACTTGCGATCGGAGACGCTGCGCGTCGTCAAGCCCTACCTGGTGCTGGGAACGGTCGCCCTGATCTGGGCCATATTGATCCTGCGAACCAAATTTCCCGCGATTCAGAGCGAGCATGAGGCCGGCGGCGATCACGGACGCTTCCGGGACCTGCTCCGCTATCCACATTTCATGCTGGCTGTAGTGGCACAATTTCTATACGTCGGCGCCCAGGTCGGGACCTGGAGTTATTTCATCCAGTATGTGCAGGACTACACCCACCAACCGGAAAAGGTCGCGGGATACTTCCTCACTGGCACTCTGGTGGCCTTTGGAGTCGGACGCTTCATCTCTGCTTACTTGATGCGATTTATCGCTCCCAACAAGTTGCTCGGCGCATTTGCTTTGTGCAATATCGTGCTGGCCGGTGTGGCGGTCCTGCGGCCGGGATGGGTGGGATTGTGGGCACTCTTTCTCACCAGCTTCTTTATGTCCCTGATGTTTCCCACCATCTTCGCGCTGGGCTTGAAAAAACTTGGGCCCAACACAAAGATCGGTGGTTCGCTGCTGGTAATGGCAATCGTCGGCGGGGCCGTGCTGACACCGCTCATGGGCCTGATTGCGGAGGCCCATGGTATCGCGGGAGCGTATCTGGTTCCGCTGGTAACCTATGTATTTGTCGCGGCCTACGCCTTCGTCGGCGCCAAGGCCGGACTTTCTGAAGACGCCATGTGAAGACGTATCGGCTCCCGAATAATGCTATATGACGAGGAAAACGTTCATGCCTCTCCATCCTTTGAAATCCCCGCGCGGACATCTGGCAGGAATGCTTGTTCTCGGAGTTGTCGCCGCTCTGCCTTGCTTTGCCCAGGTCCCGGCATCACCGACGGCTCCCACAGCCTCCGAGGATCCTGCCGTCATCGATCAGGCCTGGCAGAAGGCGAGCGCGAAGTATGACGCCCCGCGCACCGCAATCCTCAGTGATGTGGACCGCGTAGCTCATCAGGGTCCGTTCCGTCCCGACTGGGAATCGCTGCAGAAATACCAGGCCCCCGATTGGTACAAAGACGCCAAGTTCGGAATCTTCATTCACTGGGGCGTCTATTCCGTTCCGGCATTCGGCAACGAGTGGTATCCGCGCAACATGTATAGAAAAGATTCGGATGAGTACAAACACCACATCGCCACTTACGGCCCGCAGGACAAGTTCGGCTACAAGGATTTCATCCCCATGTTCAAGGCCGAACACTTCGACCCTGCCGCCTGGGCCCGCCTGTTCAAGGAGTCCGGTGCGAAGTACGTGGTCCCCGTGGCGGAGCACCATGATGGTTTCGCTATGTATGACAGCGGTCTCAGCGACTGGACCGCGGCCAAGATGGGCCCGAAGCGCGACATCATCGGCGACCTGGCCAAAGCTGTCCGGGCGGAAGGCCTGCACTTTGGCGCCTCCACACATCGCGTGGAACACAATTTTTTCCTGGGTGTAGGCCGCACGATTCCTTCCGACATCAACGACCCAAAATACGCTGCCTTCTACGGCCCGGCGCATACCTGGCTCGAAGCCCGGCGCGGCACCCCGCTTGGCAATGATTTCACCTACGTCTCTTCCGCCTGGGCGGACGACTGGCTCGCCCGCTCGTCCGAGATTGTCGAGAAGTACCATCCCGACATCATGTACTTCGATTGGTGGATCGGGCAGCCGTCGATCCGCCCCAACCTGACGCGCTTTGCGGCGTTCTACTACAACGCCTCGCTCAAATACGGCGACCACGTTGGGGTCATCAACTACAAAGACTGGGCCGTCGAAGAACATTCCGCGGTGCTCGATCTGGAGCGCGGGCAACTGGGCGAAATTCGCCCGCTGTACTGGCAGACCGACACTTCGATAAGCAATAAATCCTGGGGCTACATCAAGAACGATACTTTCAAGTCACCGCAGTTTGTGGTGCAGCAACTCATCGACATCGTCAGCAAAAATGGCAACCTGCTGCTGAACATCGGTCCGAAGCCGGATGGCACTATTCCCGATGAAGTGCAGCAGGTTTTGCGCGACGTAGGTTCATGGCTCGCCGTGAATGGCGACGCTATTTACGGCACGCGTCCCTGGAGAGTTTACGGAGAAGGGCCAACCCAGGTCGCAGCCGGCTCCTTCCATGACACTGACACCGCCAACTACACCGCTGAAGATTTCCGCTTTACCACGAAAGGCAACGCCCTGTACGCCATTGAAATGGGCTGGTCCGCCGGGGGCGAGGCGGTCATCCATTCGCTGGGGACCACGGCGGGCAGCCAGAAGGTGGAGTCGGTGGCATTGCTGGGCTCGGATGCAAAGATTCAGGCAAGACAGGAAGCTGACGGTCTGCATCTGCAGCTTCCCGCGCAAGCGCCCGGCAAGTATGCCTACGTCTTCCGCGTGCTTTTTGAAAACGCAGCCCGATAGACTTTGGGGCTCCGGGCAAGACAGGAAATCGAGGTAGCTCCTGGCGCAGCCACAAAGCGCAAGAATACAGCCCACGGCGCAAGCCGTGGGTGCATATGGGAAGCAAAAAGCCCCAGCGGGGCGAAGGATTACACCGACAAATGAACCGCAGATTCTGCCTTACTTTAGACCTGAAGAATGATCCCGCGCTGATTGCCGAGTACAAACGCTATCACCAGAAAATCTGGCCGGAGATTACGCAAAGCATAAAAGATTCCGGGATCGAGGACATGGAGATTTACCTCCTCGGCATGCGAATGTTCATGATCATGGAAGTGAACGAGCACTTCTCTTTTGAAGCCAAGGGACAGGCTGATCTTCACAATCCGAAAGTTCAAGAGTGGGAGAAACTGATGTGGAAGTTTCAGCAATCTCTCCTCGAGGCGAAGCCCGGGGAGAAGTGGTTGCTTATGGAAAGAATATTCAAGCTGGAGTCTTGATCTGGTTGGTTCTCTTTGCGACCTTTGCGGCTTTTCTTTGCGTCCCTCGCGGTTAATGTTTTGGATCGCGGCGCGTGGTCAACGAAAGCCCTTAACCGCAAAGGCCGCAAAGAAGTACCGCACAAGGACGCAAAATAAGCTACGTTAGACGGCGGCCATTGTCCGCGACTCAGCCAGTCGTTCTGCCAGGAATCCCAAATACCCTTCGACTCCAGCGCCGGTCTTGGCGGAAAGCTGGAAGACGCGCATGCCTGGACGAACGGCCTGAATGTTGCGGCGCATAGCCCCGGAGTCGAACTCAACCGCCTCAGCCAGGTCGCTTTTGGTGATGACAGCGACGTCGGCGCTGTTGAAAATTGTCGGATACTTAAGGGGCTTGTCTTCACCCTCCGTGACCGACAGCAGCACCACGCGAAGATCCTCCCCCAGGTCGTAGGAGGAAGGGCAGACCAGGTTGCCCACGTTCTCGATGAAGAGGAAATCGAGTTGACCAAGGTCCCATCCCTCTTCGTCCACGGCGTTCTCCACCATCGCAGCCTCCAGGTGGCAGAGAGTTCCAGTGATGATCTGCTTCACCGGGGCCTGGCTGCGAGCCAGCCGCGCCGCGTCATTTTCCGTCGCCAGGTCGCCCACCAGCGCGGCCACGCGATAACGCGGACGCAGCGCGGTCAGCGTCTTTTCGAGGAACGCGGTTTTGCCTGAGCCGGGGCTCGAAACCAGGCTCACCACGAACACTCCCGCGGCGTGAAAACGATGGCGAAGGGCGCGGGCGACTACATCGTTCTGCTTCAACACGTTTCTTCGGACTTCCACCAGCCGGGGTTCCGGACTCATCACTGTATCTCCAATGCCACTACTTCAAGTTCCTTGCCGTGAACGATCTCTGAAGTCGGCGTACCGCATTCCGCACAGCAAAATAGTTGAATCGAACTGAGGGGCCTCTGCACTTTGCAATGTGGACAAAAGATCACTACCGGCACATCCTCAATCACCAGCCGCGATCCCCGCAGCGGCGTGTCGTCGCACGCCATTTCGTAGGACGAGAGCAGGGCTTCTTTAACTACGCCGGAAAGCGCTCCCAGCTTGAGATGCACCGCGTTCACCTGCACGCCGCGCTGCAGCGCCTCTTCCTGCGCCATTTCGACAATGCTCATCGCGATGGAAAGTTCATGCATTGCTTCGATACCCACTCTGGTGTCGTCCTGAGAAACTTCTGTCCCGAAGGATCTAGCGCATATCACGAATCCACCGTTAGCGCCTTCCTACGGGCAAGCGGCAGACCTCGGGCGCTGAAGCGCGACAGACTTCAATTCCTATCGGCACGGCTGAAGCCGTGCCCTTCCCAGAGTCGCGTGCTGGCTGACTATTCCCAGCCCTGTGCGACCGTGCCATAGCCTCACGCACCGAACTTTGTAGCCGCTTCACGCCAGATCCTTCGCCAACTCGGGATGACAGCTGGTAAGAAATAGAGGCGGCGCGAACGCCGCCAGCGCTGCCTGCCCCAGGCTTATCCCTCCATCATTCGGAGGCACCGCACGATTTGTCCAGATGCACAGGGCTTCATCCGCCAGCAGCGACCTTACATCTTCGAGCAACAACTCGTTCTGGAAGACTCCTCCCGACAGTACGATGGTGTCGAGGCCGTGTTCATGGCAAAGTGCGATCGCGCAATCCCTCAGACCCGCGGCAACGCCTCCCTGGAAGGCACGCGCGATCTCTCCCGGGTCCCGGCCACACAGGCGATCAGCGATCACGCTCTGCAGCAGCGGCCTGAAATCCAACTCCACACCGGTGAAGGGAAAGGCATACGCTTCGACGCGGGCAGCACTCCGCGCCAGCTGTTCCACCCACATCGCAGCCTGCCCTTCAAAAGAAATTTCCCGCGTGAACCCGAGCAGGGCCGCGACCGCATCGAAAAGACGCCCCATTGAAGTGCTGGAGAAAGTCCGCACGCCCTTGGTAACCAGTTCTACGGCGTTTCTATATCGCTCGGGAAAACTGAAAGGCGCCGCGCAAAGGTCGGGCAAAGAGTCCAGCTGCGCCAGAAAGCCGGCCGCAGCCTGCACCGGGTATTGCGCGGCCGCGTCACCGCCGGGAAGCGCAGCCTTGCGGAGGTGAGCCACACGCTCAAAGCCCTGTTTGACGCTTCCCAAAAAGATCTCTCCGCCCCAGATGGTGCCGTCGTCTCCGTAACCCGTGCCGTCGAAGCTCACACCCAGCACGCGCTTGTCCCACTCGCCACGTTCGGCCAGTACAGACGCCACATGAGCGCGATGATGCTGCACCGCCACCGTTTGACCCGCGCCCAAACCCGAAGCGTAGAGCGCCGACACATACTGCGGATGACTGTCATGCGCGACCAACAGTTCATCCCAATCCACGTCGTACATGGCCACCAGGTCGGCAATTGTCTCCTGAAATGCACAGAACGCCTCGTAGTGCCCCAGATCGCCAATGTGCTGACTGACAAAGGCCTGGCCATCAACCACCAGAGTGATGGAATTTTTTAGATCGGCACCCAGGGCGAGGATCGGCCGCTCGCAGGGCACCGTTGCCACAGCCGCGGGAGCATATCCGCGCGACCGCCGCAGGATGACGGGACCGAAGGCGCCATCGCGAACGACGGAATCGTCAACCCGGCGCGCGATAGGGCGTTGGCCAATCAGGAATGCATCCGCGATGCCGGAGAGTCGCTGCAGGGCATCGTCGTCTCGATAGGCAATGGGTTCACTCGAGCGGTTGGCGCTGGTCATGACCAGAGCTTCCGGCGCGCCTGCGGCGAACAACAGATGGTGCAAGGGAGTGTAGGGCAGCATCACTCCCAGTTCGTTGTTTTGCGGGGCCACTCCGGTGAGCTCACATTTTGCCGGCGCCAGCACAATGGGACGAGCGGAAGAAGTGAGCAGAGCTTCACTCTTCGACGAAAGTTCCACCAGCCTGCGGACCTCGTCGAGGCCCCGAGCCATGACTGCGAACGGCTTCTCCTTGCGATATTTGCGCTCGCGCAAAGCCGCCACGGCCGCGGGATTCCGGGCATCACAAGCCAGGTGATACCCGCCCAGTCCTTTTACAGCAACGATCTTTCCCGCGCTCAGCAGTTCAGCCGCATGGTGAATGGCGGAATCTGTTCCTGGCAGGGTCTTTTCCTGCGGCTGCAGATAATAACCGGGGCCGCACGCTGGACAAGCGACAGGCTGCGCATGAAAGCGACGGTTTCCCGCATCCCTGAATTCTTCTGCACAATAATCGTCCAGGGGCCAGTCTTTCATCGTCGTGTTGCCGCGGTCATAAGGCAGGCCCAGGACCACGGTGTAGCGCGGACCGCAGTTGGTGCAGTTGATGTAGGGATAACCGTGGCGCCGATTGCGGGGATCGAAAAGTTCTTCGAGGCAATCCTCACAAACCGGCAGGTCAGGCGAAATACGGACTGTCGGCCGCATCCGGCGATGGCTTTCACGGATAGTAAATCCGTTCACGCCCAGCGGCGCGACTTCCTGCACTTCCATTTCCGCAATGCGGGCGGCCGGCGGCGGCTGCATTTTCATCTGGCGCACAAACGCCTGCAGACCCTGTTCGGCGCCTTCAAGATAGATCTCAACGCCTTCCTCGCCGTTCAGCACCCATCCCCCAAGCGTGTTGGCGCGCGCCAGGCGATACACGAACGGACGGAAGCCCACGCCCTGCACCACGCCGCGGACCCGAATAGAACAGGCGCTGGCCATGATCACTCCACATCCACGATGCAACTGCGTCCCTGCCAGCCGACCTGGATCACCTTGCCGTCCTCCACCAGCAGCGGGACGTTGCGTTGCCCGCGCGCCACTTCACGCATGCGCACGCGGGCTGCGGGATCGGCTTCGACGTCGTACTCCACAAACTCAGAACGCTTCCACTCCAGCCAATCGCGCATTTCGCCGGTGTAGGGACAGCGCGCGGTGCCGTAGAGCTCAAGCCTGGCCACGGTCGAGCACCTCCAGCGCTTCGCGGATGACGTGGTAAATCGAAGCCTGTACTTCCTGGATGCGGGGAATGTAATCACACTGCACTACCACAGGAAAATCAGCCAGACGCTTGCGCTTGATCTCGCCGCCGTCGTAACCCAGCAGCGCGACTGTCAGCAGGTTCCGCTTGCGGGCTTCTTCGAGGGCCATGATGATGTTGCGCGATCCGCCACTGGTCGAGATCGCCACAGCAACATCGTCCGGACGGGCCTGCGCGATCAACTGGCGCAGGAAAATTGCTTCCGTACCAATGTCGTTGGCCACGGCCGTGATGTTGGCGGGCTCGAGAGCTAGCGATACCGCGGGAACAGGCCTGAAGCCCAGCGGCGGAAGCACGCAGTCGATGGCCCAGTCGTTGGCATCCGTGGCCGAGCCGCCGTTGCCGAAGATAATGAGTTTGCCGCCCCGCTGCAGGCGCTGATGAATGGCCAGCGCTGTGCTGCTTATCTGCTCGGATTCCTCGCGCGCCACTTGGCCACGCAATTTGGCGTCGTCGTGCACCTTCATCAGAATCGAGCTCGCGACCTCAGACAGCAGGTCGGTGGTTCCCTGCTTTTCGGTGCCCAGGAAGGGATAGAGGAACCCCGATTCGCCCACCTCGTGACCCAGTTCACGATGCTCAAAGAAGACATGCACGGTTTCCCACAGCGTGTGGTACAGAATCTCGATCATTTCCTGGTGCATGAATGGGTCCTGCGTGGGGGCATCGAGCGCGTAAGAACCTTCCATCCCAGGGAGAGCGAACGTCATCGCATCCTGCAAGTGGGCCAACTGCAGCGTGGCCCAGACTTCAGGATCGCCTTCGGGAGGGCCAAATCCCATCACGATGTCTTCGGGATGAAGTATGGCCTCGAGCCAGGGACGGAACAGGATCGACAAATCCAGTGCGGGAAGAGCGCGCTTGCCCACGATTACGGGATGAACGAATTCCACAGAAACGTGCTGCGCGTCGGTGGCATAGGGCCCGCGCCCGAAGGCAAGCAGGCGCCCTCCGCGCAGAAATCGTTCCGACATCTCGCGGCAGGCTTCGGCCAGCCGCGCCGCTTCGCGCGAGAAGAACTGTTCGTATAGTTCGTCCCTCTCGAGCAATCGCTCTTCCACCTGACTGGCGAGTTTGACTGCTGTCACCATGTTTTTCTACTTAACAAATGCGCGGCAGGGGATCGCCGACCAGCATGTCAACGATGCGGCTACCTCCGTAGCGGGTCGTCACCAGCACCGTGCCCGCGGGTTGCTCCCGAACTTCGCCGATCACCTGGGCCTCACCACCGCCTGGGGCGAGGCTCAAAGCATTGATCGCGGCATCGGCGTACTCGGGCGAGACCACGGCCAGAAATTGGCCTTCGTTCGCGATGTGAAGCGGATCGAGTCCCAGCAACTCGCACGCACCCCGCACTGTATCACGCACCGGAATCTGATCTTCAAAGAGGACCATGCCGAGCCCGCAATCCCGCGCCAGCTCGTTTAAGGATGTAGCCGCGCCGCCCCGGGTTGGATCGCGCATCCAGCGGACACCCGGGCCGGCGGCATGAACCAGAGTTTCGACCAGAGGCAGCACGGAGCGCGTATCGGAGCGAAGATCAGCTTCGAGATCGAGTTCGCCGCGGGCCAGCAGGATGGTGATGCCATGATCGCCGATGGGCCCGGAAAGCAGAATCTTGTCCCCGACGCGCACCGAACTCGGATCGATCGTCACTCCATGAAGCAGGCGGCCAATGCCGGTGGTGGTAACGTACATCTGATCGGCCTTGCCGTGTTCGACGACTTTCGTGTCTCCCCCGGCGATGCGGACTCCCGCATCCCGCGCGGCTTTCGCCATGGCGCGAACTTCCGCCTCGAGCACCGGTGTAGGGAGCCCGGCTTCGAGCACAAAGGTGACGACCACGGCTTCGGCGCGCGCGCCCGATACCGCCAGATCGTTCACCGTGCCGTTCACCGCAAGTTCGCCGATCGATCCACCCGGAAAGCGAAGCGGTTTGACAACAAAGCTGTCAGTCGTGATGGCAACGGTGCTCCCATTGATGTCGATGTGCGCGGAGTCTCCCAGGGGCCCCGGCGTCGATCCAAAGAGCAGTGGCGCGAAAAGGCCTTCGACCAGCTTGCGGCTGGCCTTACCTCCGGCTCCGTGAGCCATCTCGATTTGGGGATCGCGAAACCGGACGGGAGCCGGCCGGACCTCCCAGGCAGCCTCGGCTACGCGATCGAGGTCAGGCTGGTCGCCATTGCTGCTTTCCGGTGTTCGTAGTTGTGATAAGCGGCGCATGATCCTTCCGATGACACCATGAGAGCGCCGACGGGATGCTCCGGCGTGCACTCACGGCCAAAGAGTTTACACTGGTGCGGCTTCAGCACGCCTTTCAGCACTTCTCCGCATTGCGCTGCCTTGGGGTCGGTCACACGAATGCCGGGAACCTCAAAGCGCTGCTCCGCGTCCCACGCCGCGTACTTATCGTTCAGGCGAAGCGCCGACTGCGAAATGAAGCCCAGGCCGCGCCACTCGAAATAAGGGCGCAACTGGAAAACCTCGGCCATGGCGCGAAGCGCGGCGCGGTTGCCTTCCCAGGGAACAACGCGCTTGTATTGGTTCTCGACTTTGGCTTCACGGCCTTTCAGTTGACGCAGCAGCATGACGATTGACTGCAACATGTCGAGCGGCTCGAAGCCGGACACCACAATCGGTTTGTCCTGGTCCTGTGCAATCCACTCGTAGGGACGGCAGCCGATCACAGTCGAGACATGCCCGGGGCCGATGAAGGCATCCAGCCGCATGTCCGGCGAATCGAGAATCGCCCGGATCGCCGGGATGATAGTTACGTGGTTGCAAAACACGGAGAAATTGTGGATGCCTTCAGCCTTGGCCCGCATCAGGGTCAGCGCCGTGGAGGGCGCCGTGGTCTCGAAGCCGATGGCGAAAAACATGACGTGCTTTTCGGGATTGAGGCGTGCCAGCTTCAGCGCGTCGGAGGGCGAATACACGATGCGGACGTCCATCCCGCGAGCTTTGTGCTCGAGCGGGCTGCCCTGGGTCCCGGGGACGCGCATCATGTCACCGAAAGCGGCAAAGATTACGTCCGGATTTTGCGCGATGGACAAGCCGTCGTCGATGCGTCCCATGGGAAGCACGCAGACCGGACAGCCGGGCCCATGGATCAGTTCGATATTTTCCGGAAGAATATCCTTAAGCCCAAAGCGATAGATGGCGTGCGTGTGGCCGCCACAGACTTCCATGAGACGATAGTGCCGATCGCTGCCGGCGAGACGCCGGATTTCCTCAGCCGTCTTCGAAATCAGTTCGGGTTCGCGAAACTCATCAACAAATCTCATGCCGATCCTCCCTCGCAGGCTGGACGCGGGCAGGCGTCAATTCAAGTCGGCGTCGCTTATTTTGAGCTGGGCAGTTTCAACGTCGTCGGCTTCGATGTCATCTTCGTCCTCCAGGCCGTAGCCCTGGACCTCCTGCATGGCTCCATCGATTTCGCCCAGCGCGCGCAGCGTGTTCATCTGGTCGAGAGCATCGCACTCGCTGATCTTGCTCATGGCAAAGCCGACATGGATCAGCACCCAGTCGCCGGGCACGGGCCGGTCGTCCTGCAGCAGGCCAAGGTCAATCTTGCGCCGCACACCGACGACATCAACCAGCGCCAATTCCGCATTGTCGCCGGAGATTTCGACGATCTTTCCTGGTATGGCTAGGCACATGCGACATCCTCCCGGTTGGTCGTTGGTCGTTGGCAAGATCCATAGCCTCCGAGTGTACATCGTCAGTATTGGTCACAAGCCACCGAACACATCTGGTCTTCGGACAAGGACCAATAGCCAACGACGGTTCTCACGCTTTTCGTGCGGCAACGTCGAACGACAGCTTCAACTCGTCCTTCAGCTTCACCGTACCTCCGGCGGCTGACGCCGGCCTGATTTCGTAATCACTTTGCCGAATGGAGAATTCTCCGGCAGCCCGCAAGGTGTTGCCTTTAAGCGTCACTCGCGCGGAAATCGCCTGTTTCAGCGTCACCCCGTGCAAGGTCAGGTCCCCATTCAACATTGCCGTAAATGATCCCTCACCCATCTTCTGGACGGACGAAACCCGGGGGCATTCATAAATGATCTCGGGGAAGCCATCTGTCTCCAGCACTTCTTCATGCATCTTGCGTTCGATTTCTCGGCGGTCCGACTTGCTGATATCGTCGGTCACCGTTAGCGATGAAGCCTGGACCACGATTCGCAAGGACGCGTCTTCCAGTGAACTCGAAGCCCACTTCACCTCACCTTCGAAGTCCGGGATCGCAATGGTCGGGCTATGGCCGAACGCCGAAAGCATCCCGGTGGCAAATGCCCGGACGATGAATGTGCTCGTCCTGGCATCAATTACATATCGAACCGTTGTGGCTGGCGGCGTTCCTACCGTTGACAAACCGATATTCCCCCTGACTTAGTTGCAAGCCTCTGGTCCGGCGTTGTCACATGGCCCGTAATTTCAAGTAACGGTCCAGATCGGGCAAAGCCAGGCTGGCCAGATCGCCCACCCCCAACTGGCCCAGGTAACGGCGCGCAATGGGATTGGTAAGAATCAAGCCCGCCCCGAAGACGATCAGCGCTACGCCACCGAGCATGAACAGCGTATCTTTGTCGTTGAAGCTTCCATTGCCATTTTCCATTGCCCGTCTCCTTCTTCTCCGCAGAATGTTTACTGCTTCAAACCATGTTTGGAGCCGCTCCTGGATCAGGCCCGTTTCCGTTCAGGATCCGGTTTACCAACGATGCCACCAGCTTGACTGCCTCATCCACGGCGGCCTCGACCGGCGCGCTCAGTCCCATCTGGCCTTCCTCGCCTCCAAGAGTTTCCGGTTCACAGCCGACCAGCAGAACGTTCTTTATTTCGATGTTCATCCCTTTAGCCATGCGCAGCACGTTCATCGGATTCATGGCGTGGGCGTCAACCGTGGCCGGAGCAGCATCGGGACCGTCCAACGCTTTCAGATCGGGCTCGATGACGTAGAGCGTGCCCGGTGCCTCGCCATGTGGACACGCATCCACCAGAATGGTGGTTTCGTAGCCGTCCTGCAGGGCGTAGGCAAGATCGAAGCCGCGGATGCCGAAGTCGGCTACGCGCACGCTCGCGGGAAGGTCAAGGCCAGCTATGCGGCGGGCGACTTCGACGCCAAAGGCGTCGTCGCCCAGAAAAATGTTACCGATGCCCGCCACCAGAATGGTGGGCTTCTGCGCGGGTTTGAGTTCGCGGGCTTCATCTTCCGACAGCGGTTCGACTTCTTCGGCGTCGAAGAAGAAGCGATGCCCCGGCTGCCGCAGCAGGCCCATATCTCGACCGGGATCATTATCGAGAACCACGCAGACATGACACTTGCCTTCGTAATCCTGCTCGATGCATTCGATGGTGGCAATCTGCCCCGCCAGTGCAATGTCCATCACGTCGCCGCCCTTGCGTGGACGCAGTCGCACCCGGCTTCCGCTCCGCACTTCGATTCCCGAAATCTCCAAATGATCAAGCGGCATCTTTTCTTCCAGCAGCTGCCACTCCCACTCGTTCATCGCGTTTCCTCCCTGAGTGGGCGCAGCCCTCGCAAAACTCCGTGCAGCTTCATGAACTGTTTCGCCGGCATGTTCTCGGTGCGTTCCAGCATGGCGCGGGCGCGATCGTCCGAATGGCTCATCTCGCGTTTCTCGTCGTCAGTCAAAGTCATGATGCGCAGGGAAAGGATCTCGTCAATCTCAGTGCCATCGAACAAGTCGCCCGCACTTTCGGGAGCGATCTGGGGATAGTCGTACAGGATGATGGGGGAGGAGAGCAGCGTGTCGCACTGCCCCTGGTCGCCGACCAGCACCGGAAAGGTTCCGACATTCTTGCACTGCGCGGCCATCTCCCCGAGCGCCTCCGGAGGAGCGATCAGGGAAACAAAGCGACCGTCCTGCACGCCCAGCACGGTGTGGGTGGAGGCCAGGGAGCTTAACAAAGCGTCGTCCCTGGTTGAATCCCTGGTTACTTCGAAAGGCGTGGTGTTACAAACCCGAACGCTGATTTTGAATACTTCGCCCGCAACTCTCTCGCTCATGATCTCGACCGCGCCGCAGATCGGCTTGTGCTCGCGCACAATCACTCCCACAATCTGCCCGTCGCGGTCACGTAGAGGTTCGAATTGTTTTGCCGCAGGGAAGCTGAAAGCATCGGGCACAAGCCTGTAGGCCAGCGCCTCCACGTTGTACACCGGCAGAATTACCTCGCGCTCGACCGCCTCCTGCCAGGGCTGGTAAACCCGGCCCTCCAGCGCAAGTTTCTCCACCAGTCGATACTCCGGAATCTCGCCAGGCAACAATTCGCTGATCGGCAAAATCAGTTGACCAACCGTTCGCGCCACCAGTTGCAGAAAACGCACTCGAACTTCCAGCCCGGTCATCGCACTACCTTCGACCAGGCACTCGGTCTGCATGGTCCAGGCCTCACTGCCCTTCTGCGCTACGCTGTAGGACTGCGGGCAGAGCACGCCAAAATTCCAGCGCTGCTGGTTTTTCACCGAAGACGGGCGATAGGGATAGAGCATGTATCCCTCGTAAAGCACCGCTTTCGCGATCTGCTCCACCACTCCAACATTCATCAGATCACCGTCTCTTCCACCGGAATGAGGTTCTCAAGCGCCTCTTCCCAGGTGGGAATTCCGTGTTTCACTTTGTACTGATACAGGCGGTCGAAAGCCTCTTTGTGCAGGCAGAGCCAGGCGCTGTTGGGATAGTAAGACGCCATCATGTCGCGCCAGATTTTTACCGGCAGCCGGAAGCGGGCCTCTTTCTCCCATGAAATGGGCGCGACCTGCAGGCCGCCATCGCTGCCCGCATAGAAAACCGTGCCGCTGAACTGCAGGCAAACCGGGACATCGCCGTCCGTCAGTCCGTCGAAGTATTTGGTGGCCGCCACGTTGAAGTCGAAGGTACATGGCACCGCAAGATCAACCAGGGTTGATCCCTTGAACGAGGGCACGACCAGATTGGCGTGCGTCCACAAAAGACTTCGCAAGGTCTGGCCCCAGCGGCTGGGCTCGCCAAAGAGATCGAGCAAGCGTTCCTGATCTTCGGCTGTGTATTTGCGGCGCGTGACTTCCAGCTGAATCTGACAACGCAGAGCGACGGTGTGAATTGTCTGCTCCGGATTGGCGTCGGTCAGGCGAAGTTTGAAGGCCAGCAGGGGTGTGGCTGCATTGGCGACAACCTCAGCACCCTCGACTTGAAAGCTCAGATCAGGCATGGGATTCGGCCCCAACTTCGACTGCTCTTTCTTTCAAGCTCGAGAAGAACTCGCCCAGTTCCCGCCAGACGTCGGTCCCGCCAGAGAGCCCTTTCCAGTGCATGCGAATCAAGCCCACCAGCCTGTAACACTCGTCGATAGGAAGCAGGTAGTACTCCGCCGCGGAATATCCACGCGAGTAGCCCAGCCGGTTGACCAGCAGGCCTTCCACATCGGACTCCATTTCGTTCAGAATCGGATTACGCTCGACAATATCGTTCCAGGATTCCAGCGCCAGCAGCGACTCGGTAGCGCCGGCCGGGCTGGGATAAAGCGCGACGACGCGGTTCTCCAGACTGCTCTTGAGGAAAAAAGCCATGTTGATAGGGACCATCAGGCCGTTCCACTCAGCGTCGCTGAGATGGAAGTTGGGAAGTGAGCGCACTCTTCGCGGCACGCGTTTGAACTTTACGCCCTGGCCGCTGAACAGAATGGCACAGGCGTCGCAGGTGCAGAGAAGTTTGCGCCGCTCCAGTTCAATCAAGTGTGGATGGCCTGGCCCCAACCCGACGCTGCACAGCTCGCAACGTTCCAGCGGACGCTCCCGGCGCGCGAACTGGCGCAGCGTGCCAAAGCCGTCGGCGGGTGCGGTAAATGATCCTGAGCTCATGATGTCAACATTCTCAATGTTTCGTACTACCGTAGCGCCGGCATCTTGCCGGCTGTCCCGAGGGCGTCTCGCCCTCGGCACGGCGGGCGGGACGCCCGCCGGACAGCCGCCGGGACGGCGGCGCTACCAAAAATCTCTTTCAATCCGCACCTTGCGGCGGATTGACTTCGACCTGCAATCCGACAGGAGTTCCCACCAGTTTGTCCAAGGCTACGAATCCGGATGCGGGCTTCTCTTCCAGGCCTTCGATGACCAGCGAGGTCATATCCGGCGCCGCGTCGTACATGGCTTCTTCGAGGGTTGCCTGCGCCGTCTTCACCGTGGATCCGCAAGTATGCGAGCCGGTTTCAACTCGCAGCCGGATGGCGCCGTCGTTCACGCCCAGCAGCTCAACTTCGCACCCCTGTTTGCGCAACTGCGGCCGCAGGCGGTCCACCGCCTTCGCCACCCGGGTTTCGATGTCCTCGGGATGGAGCCCATAGAGAATCAGCACGCTGCTCACCAGCGCATCGCGACCCAGCCGATTAATGATGCTCATGCCCGGTTCTCCAGCGTCGGCGACGATATCGAGTGCCTTCTCCAGGGCCGCACCGTGCAGATCCATCAGTGACTGCACCAGGCCTTTGGTGGCGGCCCGCACCGCCGGATCGGCGATGGCTTCGATTTCCTGCACCAGCCCGCCGATGCGTTGCATGTCTTCCCGAAAATCTCTGCTGTCGGCCACAAGGCTCCTTGAAAGAAACTTGATGTCATCCTGAGCGAAGTAGCAGTCGAAGGATCCCTGCTTCATTCCTGGCGCCGAATCCCTGAGGGAAAGTTCCCTGAAGCTGCCAGGGGTCCTTCGACTTCACCAACCCATTCGCGTAGCGAATGGGTTGCTTTCGCTCAGGATGACAAAACGCAAAAAATTAGGAGTGAGAGCGCAGTTTTGAGATGCCAGATCCCCTCCTCAAAGAGTATCTGGCAATTCCTGGCTACCACCCTCACTCCGTCTCACACCATGGTGCGAGTTCAGGGTTGAAGACCGAATATGGGGGAATGATGCGTCTCCAGCACTCTGCCGTTCCCCAGATACATGTGTACGCCGCAAGGCAGACACGGATCGAAGCTCCTTACCGCGCGCATTATATCGATTCCCTTGAACTTGTCAGGGCCATTTTCCTCAAAGATCGGAGTGTTCTGCACCGCGTCCTCGTAAGGACCTGGAGTGCCATAGATGTCGCGGGGATTGGCATTCCACGGGGTCGGAGGATACGGATGGTAGTTCGCGATCTTACCCTCTTTGATCACGACGTGGTGCGAGAGCACACCCCGAACTGCCTCGTGGAAGCCGCAACCAATGGCCTCTTCCGGGACCTTGAATTCAGTCCAGGTCTTGGTATGTCCGGCATGCAACTCCGCCAGCGCTTTCTCCATAAAATGCAAGGCGGCGCAGGCGGCATAGACCTGAAAGTAGGTGCGGGCGCGGTCGCGTTCGATGGCATTGCTCCACTTGGGAATCTTCCATTCGAACTCGGCTTCGGGTAGTGATGTGGTCTTTGGCAGGTACATCTTGACGCTGCTGCCGGTGGCTTTGATGTATCCGATGTCCACCAGCCCGGCCAGCGCGGTCGCCCACAGGCGAGCGATCGGACCACCGCCGGTGTCCATCGCCAGGTGGTCGCCGGTGCGTTTGTCGAACCAGCGCGGCGACATCACCCAGGTGTACTTGCCGCCGAAGTCGCGCTTCTGCGGCCGCGGGATCGTGGTCTGGTTCCAGGGATGGTTCTTGTCCACCGGATTGCCCAGCGGGTCGGTCTTGACGAAGGTCTGCTGGTTCTTCCACTCGTCGTAATACGAACTGCCCAGCAGAATGCGAATGTTCAGATTGATGTCCACCAGGTCCGTGGTCACCAGCTTGCCGTCCACCACGATGCCGGGAGTCACGAACATGCTGCGGCCCCAGTTCGTCATGTTCTTGTAGGTGTAGTCGCAATGATCAGGATCGTTGAACGATCCCCAGCAGGCCAGCAGGACACGCCGCCGGCCGACTTCTTCGTAGCCGGGCAGAGCGTCATAGAAGAAGTCAAACAGATCATCATGCAGGGGCACGACCTTCTTCATGAACTCCACATACTTCATCAGGCGGACCAGGTAGTCAGTAAACAGCTGGACGGTGGGAACCGTGCCCACGCCGCCGGGGTACAGGGTGGAAGGATGAACGTGCCGCCCCTCCATCAGGCAGAACATCTCGCGCGTCATGCGGCTCATGACCAGGGCTTCGCGATAGAAAGCACCGGTAAAGGGATTGAGAGCGGTCATGATATCGGCAATGGTGCGGTAGCCGTGCGCGCTGGCGTGCGGCGCCGCCGTCGATTGCGCTTTCGCCCAGACTTTGGGATTGGTTTCCTTGACCATCTGCTCGCAGAAATCCACGCCGACCAGATTGTCCTGGAAGATATTGTGGTCGAACATGTACTCAGCCGCTTCTCCGAGATTGACGATCCACTCCGCGATCGGAGGAGGCTTAATCCCAAACGCCATGTTCTGCGCGTAGGTGGCGCAGGTGGCGTGGTTGTCGCCACAGATACCGCAGATGCGGCTGGTAATGAAGTGCGCATCGCGCGGGTCTTTCCCCTTCATGAAGATGCTGTACCCGCGGAAAATGGACGAGGTGCTGTGACACTCGACCACATGCTTGTTCTCAAAGTCGATCTTGGTAAAAATACCCAGGCTGCCTACGATCCGGGTAATCGGGTCCCAGTTCATCTCCACCAGGTTCCCCTGCTTCCCGGGGACGTCCTTCGTCGGTGCGGTGATAGTGCTCATGCGATCGCTCCTTTGGACTCAGTAGGAATGTTGTCAGTAAGACCGGGGATGGTACCCGGTGGTCAGTTCTGCGCGCGGATGACGCCACTTCGGCTCCTTGTTGGCCGTGGATTGGGTCATCGAACGCAGGGCGCGAATCGCCCGGCCGTAGGCACCGATGGCTGAACTCGAGACCCGGGCGCCCGGCGGTTCATCCATGAAGGGCATGAACTTGTCGGGGAATCCGGGCATGGTGCAGCCGATGCAAATGCCGCCCACGTTGGGGCATCCGCCAATTCCAGCCATCCAGCCGCGTTTGGGCACGTTGCAGTTCACTACCGGGCCCCAGCATCCAAGTTTCACGATGCATTTCGGGGAGCCATACACTTCCGCGAAATCGCCCTGCTCGTAGTAGCCGGCGCGATCGCAGCCTTCGTGGACCGTCCCGCCAAACAGCCAGGTGGGACGCAACTGATCGTCGAGCGGAATCATGGGCGCCAGCCCCGCTACCTGATAAAGAAGATAGAGGACGGTCTCCATGAAGTTGTCAGGCTGCACCGGGCATCCCGGAACATTGACGATGGGCAGACCGGCTTTCGACTTCCAGTCCCAGCCCAGGTAGTCCGCCAACCCCATGGCGCCGGTGGGATTGCCTTCCATGGCGTGAATGCCGCCGTAGGTGGCGCAAGTGCCGCAAGCGATCACCGCCAGGGCCTTGGGAGCGATGCGATCAATCCACTCATTGGTGGTAATCGGCTGACCGGTCTTGGGATCGGTCCCGAGGCCCGCCCAGTAGCCTTCCTTCTTTATTTTCTCGTTGGGAATGGAGCCTTCGACCACCAGGACGAAGGGATCGAGTTGGCCTTTCTCCGCCAGGTACCAGAATTTAAGGAAGTCATCTCCGTTCTCGTAGGCCAGAACCGGATTGTGCAAGTGCACCTTCGGCAGACCGGGAATTGCTCCCAGCAAAACGTCTTCGATACTGGGTTGACTTGCCGCGGTGACCGAAACCGAGTCTCCGTCACAGCCCAGACCGGCGGTGATCCAGAGAATGTGCACCTCAGCGACCGGCGATGGTTTTTGCGTCTTCCGACCGTACGGAACCGTTTCCGCTGCCATAGCTCGACTCTCCTTTCCCACCTCGATTGGTCGAGGCCGGGAGTTGCCGAATTATTTGGACAATGAGTGAATAGTTCTAGCGCCTGACCGGGTAGCAGTTTCCAGAAACATTCAGCGATGAACCTGGAACCTTGTTGTGACGCCCCTAGAATCAACAAATCAAAAGGCCATCACAAGCGGGAGCTTCACTTATTCAGTTTCATGGGAAGCACTATTTTTGATATCGGGGATTCCCTGATACGGAAGAGTCTATGTGGCGCCGCCGTCCCGGCGGCTGTCGTGAGGGCGTCTCGCCCTCACCGCGAGGGCAGGATGCCCTTGAGACTGCCGGCGAGACGCCGGCGCTACATCAGGCCGTTTTTTCGTTCATGTTCCACTGGATGGCATGCTGCATGAGTTCGCGGGCGCTGCGCAGAGACAATTTTTCCTTGATATGCGCCTGGTAGGATTCGACCGTCTTTACGCTGATGTGCAATTCTTCTGCGATCTGACGGGTGCCGTGACCTTCTCCGATCAAACGAAACACTTCCAGTTCGCGATCGCTCAGGTCGGCGATCGAGGAGTGGCGCAGCGTGCCCGATCCGGTGATGTAGTGTTTCAGCATCTTGTTGGCGATGCGGTCACTCACGTAAATCTCGCCGCCGAGAATGCGGCGCAGCGCGACCAGCACTTTCTCCGTGGCCTCCTGCTTCATGATGTAGCCGTTTGCCCCCGCCCGCAGCGCGCGCTCCGCGTAGATCGACTCGTCGTGCATGGAGAGGATCAGCACCGGGAGCGTCGGATACACATTCCGGATATTCTTGAGCAGGTCAAGCCCATCCGGGCCATTGAGCGAAATATCCACAATCAGCACATCCGACTGCGAGGACGACAGCACGTGCATGGCGCCGCTGGCTTCTTCGGCCTCCCCGCACACTACCAGGTCAGCTTCCTGATTGATGAGCAGCGCCAGTCCCTGGCGCACGATGGGATGGTCGTCCACCACCAGGATTCTGCTCTTCCTGGGCGCCGGCTGGTTCGGGGATTTGTAAGTGGCGCTCGAGTCCGTCTTCATTGTTCTTTAGTCCTTGGCTCCTGAATCGAGCTGTCGCCTGGAAATTTGACCGGAAACATACATGTCACCATCGTCCCGCCAGTGGCCGCTCGCTGGATCTCGAGAGACCCGCCAATCACCCGGGCGCGGTAGTTCATCAGATGACGTCCCATGCCCGCGTTGTTGGCTGAGATGTCTGCAAATCCCGAGCCGTTGTCGGTAATGGTGAGAGCTCCCTGTTCCTGGTCGGCCGCAAGGCGGATCACGATCTGGCTGCCGTGGCCGTGTTTAATGGCATTGTTAACCGCCTCGCGCGCGATGTAGTAAAGGTGTGTGGCCACCGTGTCGTCATGAATCAGCACTGGAGTAAAACACTGGAAGCGGCAGGAAACCCCAAACAGATCTTCCACTTCGCCCGCCCATTGCTGGAGCGCGGACATGAGCCCATGCGCGTCGGACACGACCGGCAGCAGGCCGCGGGCCAGTTCACGCGTCTTATTAATGGCTTCGTTCACCAGCTTCACGATCTTGGCCGCGTCTCCAGCCTCAGGCAGGCTTTTTTCCATGAGCTTCTGTTCCTGTACCTTGCTCATGAAGGCGATGCCGGTCAGATGCTGGCCCAGGCCGTCATGCAGGTCCTGCCCGATGCGTCGCTGCTCCCGGCCGCTGACCTCCAGGATGGTGGTTTCCAGATGTCGGCGTTCGGTGATGTCGATGCCGGTGGCAATAATATAGGTTGGCGCAGCGTCATTGCCCGGCAGCACCGTGCTCGACCACGCGATCAGTCGGCGTGAGCCGTCCCGCTTCACCAGGTAGCCTTCATAGTCACTGGGCAACTGGTCGGAGCATAGTCGCTGAAAGTCTGATTTGAAACGCTCCACCTCTTCGGGAACCATGAACAGGTCCCAGATCTTCTGGCCGGCAACCTCGGCGAAGGAATACCCGCTAGTCTGCTCGCAAGCCCGGTTAAAGCGGATGATTCTGCCCTCGGGATCCAGCACCACGACCAGAGCGCCCACGGTGTGGAGGATGGCGGAGACTACGTTCCGCTCTTCCTGCAAAGCCTCTTCCGTGCGCTTAAGATCAGTAATGTCGAACCCGACGCCATGGATGAACCAGGGCTCGCCGTCGGGCTTGCGAATCATCTTGGCTTCGCAATGAAACCAGATCACGCGGCCGTCGCGCGCCACCACGCGATAGGCGGATCGCAGCGGTTTTCCGGTAAGAAACATGTCGGCCGCTTCCGTGCTCCAGCGCTGCTTGTCGTCAGGATGGATGTGGCTGTACCAGCGCACCGGGTCCTCCAGCCACTCTTCTTGCGAGAACCCCAGGGCCGCCTCGATCTGCGGACTCACATAGGCCTCGCCGATGCCGCGATCGAGATAGGCCATAAATACGACGGCCGGAATCTGTTCGACCAGGGCGCGATATCTCGCTTCCAGATTGGGGAGCTGCGGGTCCGAAGCCGCCGGGGCCGGCTGTTCCGGCGGATACACAATGCGCCGGGCAATGCCGGCGGTCTGAGTAAAGACTCCGGCCAACTCCTGAAGAACTTCCTCAGCCTGGGCAGGGTACAGGTCAGGATGGGCCAGTGTGGGGCGGGCACCCTCGCCCGCCGCCTTTGACTTCGGCATTCCCAGACCTATATCCACGTCATGAACTCCATGCGCGTTGCGTTGGTAAGATGTCAAGAGCCACCGCAACATCACACCAAACATCAACCCCAACCCCAAAAGCGCCGGGGAGAGCCTGCCCTGAGCGAAGTCGAAGGGAGTGTCCGACCCACACATTCAGCGCGGGCGCTTGCGCCATCCGGGTTCTTTGTTTAGCGATGCCTGCGTAAACCGGCGCAAGGCGTGAATCGCTCGTCCATACGTTTGCACCGCGGCTGAAGACAACAGCGAACCCGGCGGCTGGTTCATGAACGGCATGAACTTGTCGGGAAAGCCCGGCATGGTGCAGCCAATGCAGATTCCACCGATATTCGGACAGCCGCCAATCCCGCCCATCCAACCTCGCTTGCCGACATTGCACTGCACCACCGGACCCCAGCATCCCAGTTTGACGATGCATAGCGGCGATCCATATTCGTCGGCAAATTGCGCCTGCTCGTAGTATCCGCCGCGGTCGCATCCTTCGTGCACCGTGCTGCCAAATAACCAGGTGGGGCGCAAGGCGTCATCCAGGGGAATCATGGGTGCCCGCCCGGCCGCCATATGCAGCAGGTACAGCAGCGTCTCCATGAAATTGTCCGGCTGCACCGGACATCCTGGCACGCATACGATGGGAATATCGGCATGCGAACGCCACTGCCAGCCCAGATAATCCGCCAGGCCCATGCAGCCCGTCGGATTGCCCTCCATGGCATGAATGCCGCCGTACGTAGCGCAGGTCCCGGCCGCAATCACCGCCCAGGCCTTGGGCGCCAGGCGATCGATCCATTCACAGGTTGTGATGGGCTGGCCGGTTTTCTGATCGATGCCGAATGAGGCCCAGTATCCTTCCTCTTTATTGGTTTCGTCCGGAATCGATCCTTCGATCACGAGAATGAAAGGCCCCAGCTTGTCCTGCGCCGCCAGGTGGAAACGCTCCATGAACTCGTCGCCATTTTCGATGGCGAGGAAGGGATTGAGGAAGTTGACTTTGGGAATCCAGGGCAGGGCCCCGGTCATGATGTCCTCGATGCTGGGCTGGGTGGCCGCCGTCATGGCGATCGTGTCGCCGTCGCATCCCAGTCCGGCGGTAATCCAGAGGACATCGATTTCTGTGATCGGAGGTTGAGTTCCACGGCGAGCTTCAGCATCCGCCATTTCGGATTCCTCTTCGACCCAATTTGCTTTATGAACTACGATTGCGGCCTGCAGAACTACCCATCAACCCGCCATATCTTACCCTAATCCAAATCCAATTGCCGCCGGGATCGGCGACCGGCGCCTAGTTCGGGCCAGGGCGGGCCACGCTCCGATCGTATAACTCAATCGCGTGCAGGCGTATGCGGATCACTTCAGGATGACTGCCCTTGAAATTAAGCCCCCTGTCGGTCTGGTCCCCGTTCCAGATACGCAGGGCTTGCCAGGAGCCGTTTACGTAGCGGCCCTCTTCAGCGCGGAGAATTTCCAGTTGCTGGTTCTGGGCCTTGCCTGCGGTGTCCGCCAGCTTGAAACTGACGCTGGCGTCAAACCCGGTAACCAGATATTCCAGTGGGCCAAGTTGGGCGACCATGGCTCGCCCGTGCGAGTCCGAGTTCCCGGGCGGCATTTCGCCATCGCGCTGCGGAAAACCGAACGAGACCACCGCGTCCACGTCGCCGAAATGCAGCGGCGTCCTCACACTGCCTTTGTCTTCGATAGCGGTCTGCAACTTGCCGTCGAAGTTCAGCTGCGCCACCTGGCCGGCCATCGGCTTAAACAGAGCGTAGTCCTCCGACAGCCATGAGGGTATTTTTTCATCGGAGATGGTCCAGCCGGTGTAATCCACCCCGAAGGGCGAGAACCCGATCGCGCCATGGCCCAGTGCGTAGAAAAAGTACCGCCCAAAATTATTCTGCATTCCCGTCTCCGGGATGAAGAGGGCGTTGTCATCGCGATGATAGGCGGCGATGATCTCGCGATAGAACAGCATGTCATCGGAGTAGAAGTCGGGTGCCAGAAGATCGATGGCCGGAGCCGCCGCCTTCCAAATATTGATGTTGTCCTGCTGCGGACCGCCGCTGGGGTATTCCTGTCCGGGGCTGGCGCGGTCGCGATCTTCGAGGGCGTGCACGGGGTACTTGATCCACACATTGCAATACATGGGCAGGGGATATTCAGCTTTACCGGCGCGCGCCACCTCGTCGATGTAGTGGGCGACGGAATAGGCGGCAAAACTCTCGTCCGCGTCAGGACCAAACACCTGGGACCAGCTGCCACTTCCCACGTGCAGCGCGCTGGCCAGCGCCGGCGGAAGCGCGCCCGCAAATTCTTTTTGCGCCGCCGGCGAGTGGTCACGCACGGTCCCGATCGAGCCGGATTCATTTTCCACCTGCACCATGATGACGGTGCGCTGCGCGGCATCCGCCTCGCGGAGGTGGCGCATGAGAGCGGCGAAGGCGTGTTTGTCGGCCTCGAGATTGTTGACGGAACTGGCGGAGAGAACCGGGAGCACCTTGCCGTATGCGCTCAACGCCCGCGGATAACGCTTGGTGTCGTTCTTCATCCACTCCGGAATGTAGTGTGCCTGCCCATTCTTCCAGGTGCCGAACCAGAGCAGCACCAGTCGCAGATGGTGCTCGCGAGCCCCGGCAAGCAGCGCATCCACATTGGAGAAATCAAACTTGCCGGGCTCGGGCTCCATCTGTTCCCAGTACACCGGGACCTCGACGGTATTGACGTGCATGCCTTCCAGCGCCGGCCACACGTTGGGCAAAGTGGCAGGCCAGGCGCTGGAGTTGTTGATCTGAGCCCCCAGAACCAGGAAGGGTTTACCATCCACGACCAGAGCGAAACGTCCACCCTTCTGTTCCAGGCGTGGCATATCAGCAGCGATCAAAAGAGTAGGCAGGATGCACACCCCTGCGACGAATACCTTGGCGAACGCCAGTCTCATGTTCCCTCCCGTCAGTTCAACGCCGATTCGTGCCGAACTTTACTACGCCGTCCGGTTCGTGTAAATCGCCGCTCCTGGCAAACAGCCCTCGCCCGTGGTTCAGACCGGATAGGCTGGCAAGTTGAAGGGGCAAGCGTGCCCGGCTTTTACAGAAGATGGCGTTTGCGGGGAATTTGATCAGCGGGGTGCAGGCTTGGCATCTGTGTGAAACTGGAACGGCCCCGCCAGGGGTGAGGCCGCCGATTCACATGGTACTCAGCCCCGCTTCATAAAGAAACGGACCGCCAGAATAACGATCGCGGCCACTACTACGATTTCCACCACATTTGTCAGGGTCATGGTTTCTTGCCTCCGAGTGGTAGGCTAGTCTTGACGGGGGTCGCCGTCCGTGTCAAGTGCATAATCGGCAGGGGTCGTGGCACAGCTTTGTGGAACGATGTCCCGATAGGGAGGCGCTGGTGCTTCAACTTGGTCGCCCAGATCGATTGCCGCTGTGAGTCCGCGACTATTTCGAGGCTGGCTTCAAGACCACCGTGTTGCGCTCGTCGCTGGCGATAATCCGATAAAACTTCTTCAGCTCTTCTGCTTTGCTCACCGGCACGCTCAACTGTTTGACTTCGAATGTGCGGTCATAACGAATGGCATTTCCAGAAACGGCAGTCTTGGAGTGATAGCTGGCAAAACTGAAATCCACGTCAACCGGCGGAGGCAGATCGTCCACCTCGTAGCCGGGAGGCAGCGTGATCTCGAAGGTGTCGGTGTCCTGGGCGGGGCCTTCGAATTCGATGGAGAAGTTGCGCGGTTCCCTGGTTTCCAGCAATGCGCTGGATTTGGACCCGATCACCCGTGGCCGCACCAAAAGCAGGTTGCCCGCATTTTTGGCGTAGTTGGCGGCTTCGAACGAGTAGTCGAAACCGAATGGCTGGTCAGTCTGATTAAGATTCACCACGCTGGCATGAGTGATCTCGAAGGTCGAAATCGAGCTGGCCAGCAGGCCCTCGATGGGCTTGATGCGGTCAATATCCTTGGTGGTGGTGCGCAGGGCCCACCGTTGTGACCAGGCCCGATCGCCGATCCTTACCTCCTTGACCTCACCCTTCAGCGTGCCGTTAGCATCGAGCGAAAGTCTGGCCGTGCGTTGAATGCCGTTCATCGCCGCCGGCTGTTTGGGCACCTCAACCAGTTCGCCGCCGTCCGGCGTCACCAGCAAACCGTAATTGTCCTGAAGGTATCCTCCGATCTGACCGAAGGGCGTCAGTTCATTGGTCGGATCGAAGAACAGAAGCTTTCCCAGCCGGGGATGTTGCAGTGTGGCAATCAGCAGCGGGTTGGTCAGTCCGTCGGGCAATTTGATGGCAAGAATCACGTGATCGAAGCCGCCCGCGTGCGCCGGCATGTCAGGCGTAACCGATCCCCGCTCCGAGTTGATCACTACGTAGTAAGAATCCACGCCAATCTCATGCAGCATGGAAGCCATCAGCGTGGCTTTGTCCTTGCAGTCTCCGTAGCGGTGCGAAAACACATCGCTGGCGGGATGGGGCTGAAAGCCGCCAATGCCCAACTCGATCGCCACGTAGCGAATGTCGTGCTGCACGAACTGCGCAATCGCCATCATTTTGGCCAGGAGCGTGCCCGACGCAGTCAGTACCGCCACCCTCTGCTTTATGTCGGGGGATGCGTCAAGGCGGCCGCTGGTGAGGTTCCGGTACCAGTTCCCCATCTGCTGCCAGCTGGCAAATCCATTCACGGCAGCACCGCCAGGAGGGAAGAACGATACGATCATCTGGCCCGCGACTCCCTCCAGCGGCGGCATCTCATCTTCCTTCCGAATGCCCTTCACGTCGTTGACCACCCACTGCCACTGGTTGTTTCCCGCCGACGCAGGCTTGGCTTCCGGGTAGTTGAGCCATGACGCCTTGTACTCCCAGCCCGTAGGAAGCTGCAAAGAGTAGTGGCTCTCCCGAACCGGGGGCTCCGACTGGAAATTCCAGACGTCCTGCAACACCAGGGGCTGTTCTTCCTTTTCGTACTCGTAGCCGATGATGTTGCCGGGATCGGGCGCCGGTATGCGCAGCAGCTTGTCCTTTACGTCAGAGACCAGTTCGCTGCCCTCGACTTTGGGCAGGGAGACTTCCACGGCATCCTTGTCCTTCACCTCGTAGTCCTTGCCCTGGGCCGGGATGCACCAGCCATGCAGGCTGGTGATCTTCTGGTGGAGATTGAAGGAGACTGCGACCACGCCGTAGTCGCGGCCGCCAGGGCGCAGAATCTTGTAGGCGACGCGCACCGTCTTTTTGATCTTGTCGGCGGAGAGGACAGCAACCGTCTTTTCCGAATACAGCAGCACGGCATCGGTTTTGTCATCGTGAGCCGGCAGCGGCGCGTTGACCAGCGCGTGCATCCACTGCGGCGCATCGCCACCGGCCGCGGCCGGAGAGACGCAGGCCAGCAGGCAGGCTGCGATTCCCAGAAAAAGCCGCGCGATTTGCCGGTTAGTTGGCAGCACTCGCCGTCCCCGGTTGCAAGACAATTTGTTCCTCATCGCTGGTTCGAACCACCTGAAAGAAATTTCGCAGGGCGCCGTAATACTTCGGGTCCAGCAGCAGAAAATCCACGCTCAAGTTCCGGGTCAGGTGCAGCGTGTTCCTGGAGTTCTCCACCTGTAGGGTGTACACGATCACGTGGGCATCCTGCTTCTGCGCCGCCGGCAGGTTGCTCACTTGCCAGCCGCTGGGCAGCTCAATGGTGATGTCATCGCGTTTTTCGAAGGGAAAATCAAAATAGATGGGATGGACCCGATTGGCGTGGTCGAACACGTGCTTTTCACTCCCGCTGAACAGGCCGACTGGAACCAGAGCCCGGCGGCCCGCCCCAGCTACCCATCCCGGAACCTTCAAATTAAATTCCGCCGTCAACGAGGACTCGGAACTTTTCCACTCCGGCCGGTTCGTCAGTTCCACTTCGATCGCTGCCGGGACGTACTCCTGCACCTGGTTCTCGAGAAATTTCTTGCGATTGGTTTCATCTTCATTTCGCATTTCGACCCGCCGTCGCGTGGCTTCCAGCCCGGTATAGGTAATCGTCAGCTTCCCTTCGAGATCGCCCGTGTCTGAGAGTTTCAAATTCGCCTTGCGCTCGATCCGCGATGCTGCGCTCTCCGGCAGCGTAGTCTGCACCCAACTTCCGCCGTCCTTGTCGAGCCGCAATCCCGGGACACTGGTTTCCGGCCAGGTGAGGAATCCGAACGGCGTAAACGCCGCCCCCGGATCGCAATAGATGTCCTTGCCATTGAGCTTTACCAGCACGACATTGGCGTCGAGCTTGGTGCGGTCCATCATCTTGGGCTGGAAAAAATAGTTGCTGCGATCCGCTACCCAGACCCCGTAAGCTTCAAATCCCGCCGCCCTCGCCAGTGCAAGATAAAGCCAGGTAAGCTGGACCCCGTCCGCGTAACCTCGCTTCCACGCCTCTTCGACGTTCCCCGGGCTCTTCTCTTTCTCCCGTTTCTGCTCCTGCTCCGTCTTGCTGACTTCGTAGGAGGTGTTGCGCAACTGCTGTACCCGGGCGTAAATCTTCTGCAATTTCACGTCCGGCGCATCGCTGGGCGAAACGATCTGGGCCACAGCCTGTTCCATAGCCTTGCGCTTGCCTATAAAACTCTCCAGCTGATCGTTGAGTCTCTTGCCGGTTTTCTTCCAGAACACCGCCGGATCCGACTCAAACTGATCTTCGCTGTAGGTAAAGTCAACCCGCGACTTCAACTCATTCTCCGGCGGCATGAAGTCTTCCGTCTGGAAGGCGGGAATATTGCTTGCCTCCAGCCGGACCACATGGTCCGCGCCCTCGGCCGGCGGAACCGTGCCCGGAGGCAGGCCCTGCCAGCTCCAGCGAACCCCCATGGGACCGTAGTCGGAGTGGTAGGGCTTCAGGGAGAACTTGGCGCTCTTCGTGAACAGCTCGTTGCTGAGGATCCAGTGCGAGTCGAAGACGAAGTTTTCGGCCAGGTCGATGGTGTAGTAATACTCGATGATGCTGCCCACCTGAACCTCGGGCAGAGTAAAGGTTTTTGCCAGGTACTTCAGCCCTTTGGCCTTGGCAATCGATTTGTCAAAAACCTTTCCGTCGAAATCAGCGATGGAACCGTCAGGCCGGATGGTCCGCGCCCGGATGGCGGTGACGCTGCCCCGGTCCTTGAAGTAGGGAATTTCGATGTCGGCGTACTTCCGTCCTTCTTCCGTTAATATCTTGACGCGGAAATAATCATTCTCGTGGGCGGTGCGGCCGGTATCGTCCCGGTCCACCTGGCGGAACAGAACGATTGCCGCCGCCCCGGGCGCCAGCGGCTCCCTGGTCATCTTCAATTCTTCGGGTGAGACGGGCTGGAACCCGGCGCTCACCGTCGGCGAGCGGAAGGCAGATACCACCAAGACAATCAAAAGGGTATACGAAGCAATTGCAAGCAGGCGACGAAGAGACACGGTAAACATCCTTCGAGCTCGTTCAGCTCAACCTAGACCGTCTCGGCCAGGGGACGACCTACGGCACGCGACAATATAAGTGAGCGGTCGCTGGGTCAAGAAAAACCTGCATCTGGGTATCCGCGGGCACAACCTGCGTCGCTTTTCCGTCGGACGGGTGCCGATAAGTGAAAGATATTGCGGTAATCCCTATCTGAATGGATAGACTTCGGCATCATTTGTCCCATTCCCTGTCCTCCTGAGCGGAGCGATAAGTTTCGCTCGCGAAACCTGTCGCGGAGTCGAAGGACCCCTATTAGCGGATGAATCTCCGGCGAAGTAGGGGGTCCCTCGACTTGCTCTCACCGCGCCAGCGCGGCTCGAGCCGCGCTCGGGATGACACTTGC
>Ga0207706_10000593_pt1 | contig 38505 bp, 39 predicted proteins | sample KBSC53metaG_FD_184318 | JGI IMG/M metagenome (GOLD analysis project Ga0207706, IMG submission 184318) | Corn rhizosphere microbial communities from Kellogg Biological Station, Michigan, USA - KBS C5-3 metaG (SPAdes) (version 2) | ecosystem: Host-associated > Plants > Roots > Rhizosphere > Soil ... | reverse complement strand
GGCGCGGGACGCGCGCGGTGTCGGGCTTCAGGCGCAGGCCGGCCAGCGGCAGCACGGTGGCGTACGGGAAGGGATCGCGCCCGTCCACGTAGCGCGCGGCGAAGTCGCCGAAGCTGCGGCCGCCGGCGGCGCGGCTCACGGCGGCCCACCACTCCTCACCCGTGAACCCGCGGCCGCGCTTGTAGTCGTTGGTGAACAGCTCGCGCATCACGGTGTCGAGCGAGCGCGCGTTGTTGCTGGCGTCGCGGATCATCACGTCGAGCAGGAACCCGGCGAGCGCGCCCTTGGGATAGTACAGGTACCCCGTGTCGTCCTGCGGATGGACCCAGGTGCTGAGCGACGCGTCTTCCAGCGCAACGGCCGGGGCGCCGTTCACCTGCTGCATCTTCTCCGTCAGGTCGTTCCACAGGAATTCCTCGGGCACCACGCCGCCGCGGGTGATGGCCAGTTGCGCGTAGTAGTCCGTGATCCCCTCGCTCACCCACAGCCAGGGGGTGGGCATCCAGCGGTCGTAGCGGTACGGCCACATGTCCGCCGGGCGCAGCCGCTTCACGTTCCACGAGTGGAACATCTCGTGGGCGGTGACGTCGTGCAGGATCGGGGTGCCGATCAGCTGGGGCGTGTAGATGCCCAGGTGGCTGCGCGCGTGCTCCAGCGCGCTGCCACCGCCGAAGGAGTCGGGGAACACCATCATGGTGGTGTAGTCGGGCCAGCCGGTCTCGCCGAACACCGCCGTCTCGGCCGGCGCCATGCGGCTGATGGCGTTCCACACGTCGGCGCGGGCGCTGTCGTGCAGCGCGCCGGCGGGGTAGGTGGCGAGGCGGTGCCACTTCCCCGCCACCTGCATGCTGTCCACGTCGAACTTGCCGACGAAGAAGGGCATGTCGACCAGGTCGTGATAGTTGCTCTCGCCGTAGGTGAAGCGGCCCGGGCGAGTGCGCATGCTGGTGGTCACGTTCCACCCCGCGTCGGTGCGGATGGTGACGGTGGCGGGGAAGTCCAGCCCGCGCCCCTCGGGGTAGAGGAAGACGTTGGTGCCGTTGAAGAACGCGAAGTCGGGGCGGCTCCACGCCATCGCGTTGTCCAGGCTGTCGGCCAGGTAGCTGAACGACACGGTCACCGGGCCGGCGCCGGCGGGCCGCACGCGCCAGGTGTCGGGGTCGATCTTGTCCCAGCGCACCCCGGCGCCGCGCTCGGTGGCGCCGAAGCCGCTCACCCAGTGCGAGAAGTTGCTCACCTCGTACGCACCCGGCGTCCACGCCGGCAGCGACAGCAGCACGGGTGATGTGGACGACGCGTCGAACGTCATCTGCACGTTCAGCGACCGCTCCCGCGCCGTCTGCGCGTTGAACGTCACCTCATAACGGATGTTCGAGATCGGCGCGGAGGTTTGCGTCCCGGCGGATGCCGTGGGCGCGGTGGCGGCGGCGCGCTGCGCGGAAAGCGCCGCGGGAGCGAGCAACAGTGCCGCGGCGAGGGCGGCGGTGCGGTTCGGCAACGGATGCATGCGAACGGTGTTCTCCAGGTTTGGCGGATGAAATTCGGATAGTTGGCTGGAAGAACGGAGCGGGGGCCGGAGAAGTTGCAAGTCAGCAACAACGCCCGTGCGGCTCCTCTCGGGTTTAACCGATCAGCGCCTGCGTGGCCTGCTCCAGGAACGCAACCGCCTGCTCGCGGGGGACGCTGGGGAAGTGGTCGACGAACTCGTCCAGATCGTAGCCACCCTCGATGTCTTCCACGAACGTCTGCGCCGGCACCCGGGTGCCGACGAAGACAGGCTCGCCGCTGTGGATCCCGGGGTCGCTGTGGAACACACTGCCGTCCGGCAGGGCGAGCGGACGCGTGTCGAGTTGGGCCATCCTCGCACCTCCATTCGGCATCGGGCCGGCTTCCACATTAACCATTCTCCCGCTGATCTACCAGCCGCAACACCGCTCCGCCGCCCGAAAAGGCTGGCCGGCGAACTCCAGCACGGGGCGCGGGTGTCGTGGGCGGCGCTGCCAGGTATCGCGTTCGGCGGGATGGTAGATCGAAATGATTGACGCGCGTGACAGAACTGTCGTAAGCTGATCGCATGGGGATGCGGAGGTTCGCGGCGGGCCCGCCGGTCGCCGCTGGAGGATACCCGCGGCGCCTGGTGCTGCTCGCAGTGCTCGCCGCGGCTGCGTGTGCATCGCCGCACGTTTCCCGCGATGCGGGAGGGGCTTCGATGGTGCAACTCGGCGCGACCCCGTCGTCGGTGGAAGTGGCGGTGGAGCCAGAGGCGGGTGACCTGGTGAATGCGGTTGCCGGCGGCCGGGGCGGGCGGGCGATCGTGCTGCTGGAGCTGGGCGGGGTCCGCTTCGACGAACAGCCGGAGTACACGTACGAAGTGTACGTGAACCTGCCGCCGGGGCGCACGCCCGGCCACCAGCTGCCGAACTACGTGGGGAGCGTGGCGTCGTACGCGCCGCCCGGGCACGAAACCACCACCCAGCTAGACATCACCGCCGCGGTGCGGGCGCTGGGCGCCGCGGGCGCGTGGGATTCGCGGCGGGTGCGGCTCACCTTCGTACCCTCGGGGGTGGAGCCGCCGCCCGGGATGCGGGCGCCGCCGCCCGAGCCGCGGAGCTTCGGCGGGATCGCGCGGGTGCGGATCGCCGCGGCGGGCGCGTAGCCGCGCGGCCGCCGTTTCATATGCGTAAATTTGCAGGACCGCCGCGCGCAGCGGCGGCGTGGTTCATCATCCCCCTCATTTTCCCATCGATCGGAGGCACAATGGCCAGCATTCGCAAGGACTGGAGTTCGCTCTCGCCCACCGAGCGCGCGTGGTACGCCACGGCCGTCGGCGAGATGAAGAAGATCACCCAGAAGGATCCGAACGATCCGCGCGGGTGGCAGTACCAGGCCAACGTGCACGGGGTGAGCGGCGGGGTGCCGCCGGCGCTGAAGAACTTCTGGGCGCAGTGCCAGCACCAGTCGTACTTCTTCCTGTCGTGGCACCGCATGTACATCTACTACTTCGAGGAGATCCTGCGCGCGGTGACCAGCACCCCCGGCGCCACGCTCCCGTACTGGAACTACACCGACACCCCCGACGTGGCGTCCACCCGCGCCCTGCCGGAGGAGTTCTGGAAGGTGACCACCAACAACCCGCTGTACGTGGAGCGGCGCAACCCGCTGATCAACCGCGGCGGCTCGGTGCCCAAGTCCGACGTGCTGTACGAGGGCGCGTACCAGTACACCGACTTCTATTCCGCGGGCACCACGGTGGCGGGCGGCGTCGCGCTGGCGCTCGCCTTCGGGGGCTATCCCACGGGCCCGGTGCACTTCTCCACCTACAACGGCCAGCTCGAGAACCAGCCCCACAACCTGGTGCACGTGAAGGTGGGCGGTCTGATGGGCAACCCCAACACCGCGGCCGCGGACCCGATCTTCTGGCTGCACCACTCCAACATCGACCGGTCGTGGGAGGGGTGGCTGGCGCAGGGCGGCGGGCGGCACAACCCGCTCCCGGGCGAGTCGCCGGCCTCGGACCACTGGCTGACCTCGACCTTCCAGTTCCACGACGGGCAGGGGAACCAGGTGCAGCTCACCGGCGCCCAGGTGGTGGACACGGCCCAGCAACTGGGCTACGTGTACGACAAGCTGCCGCCCACCCCGCTCACCCGCCGCACCACCATCGCCCCCCACGCCTTCCTCGCCAAGGCGGCCGTGACGGGTACGGCCGGGGTGGCCGCGGACACCGCCGCCGCGCCGGCCGAGCTGGGGGGGGCCGAGGAGACGGGGCTGCAGCTGGACAACGTGAAGACGGTGGAGCTTCCGCTGGCGCACGCCGCCGCGCCCAAGGCCGGACCGCGGCGCGTTTCGGCCCCCGCCGCCGACACGGCCGAGGTGGCGCCGGCGCCCGAGACGCAGCCGCGCGTGGTGCTGTCGCTGGAGGGGCTGCACGTGGAAGGGCAGCCGGAGCTGACGTACGAGGTGTACCTCGACGCTCCCGACCTGCGCCACGCCACGCCGGAGAGCATCTACTACGTGGGCAACATCGGGATCTTCACCCACGGTGACGACGAGGGCGGCAACGGCGAGCACGACGCGCACGCCGGCCATGCGCACCACGGCGGCCACGCGGGCGACGGCGGCGGCGGCGACGATCCGCACGCCGGCCACGGCCTCACCAACATCGGGTTCGACATCACCGACGTGGTGAACAACCTGCAGGCGCAGAACGAGTGGGATCCCGGCAACCCGAAGGTCACCTTCGTGGCGCGCGGAGTGGAGCCGCCCGAGCAGGCCGCCACCCGGTCGCGCCTTTCGGCTGCCGAGCGCTCGCTGGCCGACGAGCTTCCCGCGGCGGACAAGCCCGTGCACTACACCGTGCAGCGGATCCGCGTCTTCCAGGTGTGATGAATCCGGAAATACAGCGGTTGCATCTACACCGCTAAAGGCGTCACACGGAGAAACGGAGTGCACCGGAGCAGCGGAGAACTTCTTCGCAGTTCTCCGCGGCTCCGGTCTCCTCCGCTGCTCCGTGTGACCCCCATCGGCAGAGCCGGGAGAGTCACTGATTTCCGGATTCGGGATGAGACAAGTCCTCAGCCGGACTTCGTATGACACGGCGCGCCGGCCGGCCTGGTTTCGCTCACCTGGAGGGACGCCACGGGCGGCCGCTCATGCCGGATCGGTTTCGCGCGCCCGCCGCTCGGTCTCGTCGTCCAGGATGGCGCGCACCGTCTCCAGCACGGGGTGGCCGGCGGTGTACTGGCGGCCGTAGCCAAGGTTGAAGCGGTAGTCGAAGTCCGGCGGGTTGGCGCCCTGGGTGTGCTGGAGGATGGTCTCCAGCTTGTCCAGCGCCTTCGCCAGCCGCGCCTCGGGCGTCTGCGCGGCCTCGTACTCGTCCCACAGCGCGGTGATCTCGTCGCGCAGCGCATCGGGGAGCGGGGACAGGAGCTCGAGCAGGTCGCGGCGCTCGGCGCTGGCCTTGCCGGCGGGGAGGTTCGCCTGCTCGGGCGCGGGGACGTCGCCGCCGATCGCCTCGCCCAGGTCGTGGGTGATGCAGATCTTGATCAGCCGCGCGAAATCGACGTCCGGGAAGCCGCGGTGCAGCACCAGCGCCATCAGGCACAGGCGCCAGGTGTGCTCGGCCACGCTCTCGGGCTGCCCGGCGCTGGTCCAGCCGCTGCGGGTGGCGGTCTTCAGCCCTTCGGCGGCGCGGAGGAACTCCAGGATGCTGGACAGCTCGGACGGTTGCATCGGGACGGATCGACGGCGGAACCAGGGCTCACAGCGCGTGCTGGAGAAGGTACTGCCGGATCGCGTCCCGCGCAGCCGCTTCGCTCCCGTGGATGCCCCACGTCGCCTCGTCATAGTCTTCGGCGAGGAGCGCCGCACGCCTCGCATCGAAGCGCGGGTCGGCCAGCGTTTCGTCCCACGCCATGGTGGACAGCCGCGCCACCACCCGCCGCGTGTGCTCGAGATCCCGGTCCAGCACGCGGAGCAGGTCGCCCAGGTGCCTGCGGATGACGCGCACCGGGTCGGCCACCCCGGGTACGGCGGCGAGCAGCGCGGCCATCTCGTAAGCCGTGCGGTGGCCAGACAGCGCGACGTCGATCACCGCGCTCCCGGGCCGCGTGTCCGACATGATCGCGTCATCCGCCCACGCCACCGCGTCCGCGACCCGAATCAGGCCGGTGAGCAGCGCCAGCCGAAGCACCTCGGCGTCTTCCTTCCGCTGCGACGGCAGGGTCATGGCGCCGTCCCGGGCACCTCCGTGCACGGCTCGCGGACCGCCGTCACGCTGCCGCCATCGGTGTGGAACGGCGGGTGGTCGTGGCTGATTCGCGCGCGGCCCGAGAGCGTGCCGGCGCTCGCGCCGGGCGCCACGATCAGCTCCGACCCGGTGAACGAGCCGCCGAACACCACGTGCACGCTGTCCGACAGCGAATCCGCCGCCCAGAACTGGACCTCGTACTGCCTGGGCCCGGGCAGCGGCGGGCCGAGCTTCGTCAGCGTCCACGCGCCGCGCCAGCCGCTGGCCCGGGGATCGGGCCAGGGCGTGGTTTCCAGCCGCGCGTGGCCCGGTGCGTAGGGCAGGCTGTCCGACGCCGGCCGGCCGCGGTGGTCGAACAACGCGTAGCACCCGGCCAGGCGCTCGGCCCACCCCTCGGGCAGCGCCGGGGCCGGCGTGGACACGGCCACCGAGACCGGCGCCGGCGTGCGCGCGGCCGGGATCTCGCGCTGGCCGCACCCGGCCGCGGACGCGATCGCCAGTGCCGCGAGGGCCGCACCGCGCGCCCTCTGCCCGCGCGGGGACCAGCGGCTTGGCAGGATCATCATCGGCCCGGGAAAGAAGGGACTGGAGCGCTCGAACCATCAGGGCCGCGCGAGCGCCGCCGGCGTGGCTGCCGGCGCGGCAAGGCGGTGTGCGTGGAATGCCGCGGCAAGGCTGGAGTACAGGGCGGCCGCCCCGCCGCCGGCGTAGCGAATCTCGATCGGCTTGCCCTCTTTCAGCTCGATGCTCACCACGTCGTAGCTCGCGCCGAGCTGCACCGGCACGGTGCGCAGCGTGACCGTGCGGATGGCGGCGAACGGCACGGTCACCGAGCGGGGAAACCTGCGGACCTCGATGCCATCGCCGCCGATCCGCACGCTCCACCACGACGATGCGCCCAGATACAGCAGCGCCGCGATCAGGATCACCGAAATCACCGGCACCCCGCCGTCGCGCACCCACTCCACCGCGAACCGGGCCAGCAGCGCGGTGACGCCGAGCACCGCCACGACGGGAACGAGCGACGCGCGGTGCCGGGCCGCGGCGGGGAGCTTCACGTGCGCCAGGATCTCCTTGCGCAGCCCCGCGAATCCGTTCAGCCGGTAGCCGATGCACGCGAGTGTCTCACCGCCGCGTCCCAGCACCCGCAGCTCGCCGGCGAGGTCGCGCGGGCGCAGCGCGGCGATCCGGTTCCATTCGATCAGCCGCGCGGTGGCGCCGCGGTGCACCACCAGCCCCCGGGCGGTGGTTTCGAACGACTCGCGCGCGTGTCTCATCCACCCGGCAAAGTGCAGCACGCCCCAGCCGGTGAAGGTGAGCGGCGCCAGGAACGCCGCGCGCCCCAGCCAGACCGGGAACGCCACCACCAGGGCCGCGAACAGGAGCGACAGCGCGCCGAACAGCGCTGCCGCGCAGCCGGTGGCGGTCGGGGTGTCGGGCGGGTAGCGATAGTGGCTCATGCGCAGGTTCGGGTCGCGGTCTGGCGACTCCGTACGGGGTGGGCGCCGGCCGGGTTTCCCCCCGTAGTGGAATCGAGCGCGTGGGCCGCGTCACTTCCGCGCGACCACGAACGCGCGGGGAAGGCGCTCGGGAGCGTCGACGGGAGTGGCGAGATCCTCGGCCGTCGCAAAGTACGCGTCGCTCCACCCCGTCTCCAGCAGCGCGGCGTGGACGGCGTCCATCTCGAACACGGTGTTGTAGACGGTCTCGCTGAAGCGCTCGTACAGCCCGTCGCGCGCCTGCAGGAAGCCGGAGACGTGCATCCAGGCGCGGTCGCCGTGGCCGTCGTAGCCGCCGCGGGTGATGATCACGGCGTCGTCGCGGCTCTCGTCCACCTCCACGTTGCCCCAGCGGCGCAGCCCGGCGCGCGTGTTCAGATCGAAGAGGAACCACCCGTCGCACACGCGCGCCGTGCAGGCGAAGCAGCGCCGCAGCGCGTCCAGGTCCGCGAGGTGGTTCAGCGCGTCGTAGGTGGAAACGACCAAACCGAAGCGCTCGCCGAGCGAATAGTCGCTGGCGTCGGCGTGCACGAACGCCGCCCGCCCCGTCCGCGCATGGTCACCCGCCGTCTGCCGCGCGTACTCCAGCATCGGGGCGGACAGGTCCAGGCCGGTGACGCGGTAGCCGCGCTCCAGGAAGTGCCACGCCAGCAGCCCCGTGCCGCAGCACAGGTCCAGCACGTTCCCCAGCGACGATCCGTAGCCCCGCGGCTGATAGAAGTCCAGCAGCGCCGGGGCGATCCGCTGCGCGTAGCCGGACCACTTCAGGTTGTAGACGCGGGCGAAGCCGGGACCGTACGCCTGCATGGGAGCTCGGAGTTTGGATCGTAAACCGGATCGGGCCGCTACCTGCCGCGCACGGCGCCCGCCACGTAGTCCACCTGAGATGGGCGGTCAGGCTCGGTCGTGAAGGCGGCGATGGAATCGCGTCGCGACGGCCCGGTGGAGCCGCGCGTCAGTCCGGCAGGGTGCGCGGGATCACGGCGGTGAAGGTGGTGCCCGCCTCTTCGCTGGACGAGACGTGGATGGCGCCGCCGTGCGCGCGGGCGATCTCGCTGGCGATGTACAGACCCAGCCCCAGCCCGGTGCGCGGCTTGGCGCCGTCGCCACGGACGTAGGGCTGGAAGAGGCGCCCCATCACCTCGGGCGGGATCACCTCGCCGCGGCTGGTGACGGCGAAGCGGAGGAGCTCGTCCGTGGCGTCCACGGCCACGTCCACCGGCTCGTTCGCCGGGCTGTGCTCCACCGCGTTGGCCACCAGGTTCGACAGCATCTGCGCGATGCGGGTGCGGTCGAACCACGCCACCGCGGGCGCATCCACCGCCACGCGGACCTCGCGGTCGGCGTGCGCGCTGGCGATCTCGGACACCACGTGGCGAACCACGAGGTCCACGTGGTCCACCTCCATCGGGTCGATCGGCATTCCCCCGCCCAGCCGCCCGCGCGCGAAGTCGAGCACGTCGTCGATCAGCCGCGTCATGCGCAGGCCGCTGCGGTGGATCCGCTCCAGGATGGTCCGCTGCGTGGGGGTGGGTTCCAGCTCCAGCAGGAAGTCGGCGCCGGTGACCACCGAGGTGAGCGGGTTGCGCAGGTCGTGCCCCAGCACGGCGATGAACTGCTCGCGCAACTCGGCGGTGCGCCGCTCGTCGTCCAGCGCGGCGCGGGCGCGCTCGTGCTCGTCCTCGGCGGTCAGCTGCTGCGAGATCATCTCCGCGAACAGGTTGAACATCGCGACGGTCTTCGGCTCGCGCAGCACCGCCGGGTTCGCGTCCAGCGCGCAGACGGTGCCGAAGTACTCGCCGTTGGGCCGGTACAGCGGGACGGAGATGTAGCTCTCGAAGCCGTACAGCTTCGGGGTGGGGTGCGTGCAGTACCGCGGCTCGGCGCTGGCGTGCTCGATGATCACGGGCTCGCGCGTGTCGCGCACCTCGGCGCACAGGGTGGTGGCCACGTCCAGGTTGTCGCCCACGCTCAGGCCGAAGTCCATCCGGTCGAGCACCGCGCACGCCGTCCACGACCCCTCGGTCACCCGCGCCACCAGGCTCAGGCGCAGCCCCGTGGTCTCGGAGAGCACCTTGAGGATGGTGGGCACGGCGCTGATCCGCGCGACGGCGGCGATGTCGGCTTCGATCGGACGCATACGAAGGATTCTGGGGAACCGGCGGCGACGGTCGCCGGAGCCGACGCACGATTCGTTCGCGCGCGCGGATGGGCGCCAACGGCACCCTGGGTGCACCGGCCCGTACGGCGAAGTCGTTGATGCGCTTCTATCTACGCCGGGACGCAAGGGGCGCGCAAGGGTGTGTCGAAGCCCTGCGGCCGAGCGGGTCCCACCGGCGGTTGAAGTCGCGCGCCGCGGCAACAACGACAAAAAGCCTCGCAGATCACGCGAACACGGCTGAACGCAGCACGATGCACGGAAACGGCTTAATTCCTTAATGTGCGCGCGCAACCTGCACACTACCTCTGCCCGGTGGTGTCCTCCGCGGCCTCGTCCGGCCGCAGCTCGTCGCTGCACACCCAGTGCACGTTCTGGAGGTTCACCTTCTTGCCGGTGAAGGCGCTGAAGCGGTTGCTGAGCACCAGGTAGTAGGTGCCGGGGCCGGGAAGCGGCACGTCGAGCGTGACCGCGGCGGTGCGGCGGGCGGCGAACAGCGTGCCGAAGCCGCGGTTGTACTGGAAGTTGGTGAAGCCGTCCACGTCCAGCACCAGCACGTCGGTGTCGTGCCGGCCGCCCGCGGTGGTCTCCACCCGCCCGCGCAGCCGGCACGGGCGCTCGTCGCTGATCTCCATCCCGTAGTAGCTGTACTGCCCCGCCTCGATCTTCAGGTCGGAGATGTCGGCCACGTCGCCGGTGGCGGGGGGCGGCGCCGGCGGCGGGGGAGGGGGCGGCGCCGGGGCGATGTCCACCTCCCCGCCCGGTTCGTCCTCACCGTCCACGTTCTCGCCGGGGAGGGTGGCGAAGGCGGGAAAGCTGTCGCGGATCACGCGCAGGCTGTCGCTCACCGCGGCGCTCTCGGCGGCGGTGAGCGGGGGAACGTTCCGCCGCCCGCCCCGCCGCCCGCCCGTCAGCGCCAGCGCGGTGACGATCGCCGCCAGCACGATGGCCCCCGCCAGGATCCCCGGCGCCAGCCACCGGTTGCGCCCCGCCGCCGGATCGGCCGCCGCCACGTCGCCCACCCCGGCCGCGCCATCCTGCGCGCGGCCGCAGAAGCGGCAGATGATCGCCTCGTCCTTGATCTCCTCGGCGCAGTAACGGCACTTCTTCATCAGTGGGACGCGCAGGGTTCAGGGGCGGTGTGGGGCCGCCGGGAACTTCGTCCCGCGCGCGGCGGCTGGCAAGGCGCGGGCGGCCTTCATCCCCCCGGCCCCCTTCTCCCGAACGGCAGGAGAAGGGGGAGAACGGCAAACGGCGGCGGGGCGATGGGGATGTCTCCGCTTGTCCTACCGCGGCGGGCTGGCGGAAGATTCATCGCGTGGGGAGATTGGCGTCTCCGTCTCCGGACGCGGGGTGAGGGCGCGCCCCACCCGGTTTCCGGAAAGTCCCGGCGGCCCGGCGCGGCCCGCGCGGACAGATTCCGCCCCGGGAGCCGCCGGACGCCACCCACACCGCCAAGCGACCCATGGCCAGCACCCTTCCGTTGCGCATCGCATCCTTCGCCGCGCTGGCGCTGGCCGCCTGCGGTGGGGGCGACCAGCCCGGCGGCGGCCCGGCACGGACCGAAAGCACGCTCCCGGCCGGCACGCCCACGCCCACCACCCTCGCCCCGCCCGGCGGCGGCCCCGTGGCGCTGGGCCCCACCGTGGCGCCCAGCGGACGCACCATCCAGGTGCAGATGGTGACGGACGAGAAGGGGAACCGCTTCGACCCCGACACCGTGCAGGCGCGCGCCGGCGACGTGCTGAAGTTCACGGTGGGGACCGGCGTGCACAACGTGGACTTCCTGGCCGCGAAGAACCCGGGCGTGCAGGGCCTCCCCGCGCCCAGCGAGCTGCTGCAGCAGCCGGGGCAGAGCAAGGAATACGTAGTGGGGCTCCAGCCGGGCTCCTACTACTTCCAGTGCGACCCCCACGCCGCCCTGGGGATGGCCGGCACGCTCGTCGTGCAGTGACCGGGGGACGAACGACAGACGGATCGTTTTCACACTGCCGGATGATTCGGGCCGGTCTGGACGAATGAACCCGCCGCACGGCTCCACGGAGAGCCCCGCCGGCTACACGGGCGGGGCCCTCGGCCCTTCCGCGGGGTGCGCGCCCTGTCGCGGGATCGAGATCCTGGCGTCCCCGAGCGATCGTTCAGAATTTCGTCTCCACGCTCGTTTTCATCACGCTGCCCGGAATCCATCACCCGAGATCAACGCCATGACCTCGTCCGTCCTCCGCGTCACGGTCACGTTCGCGCTGGTCGCGCTCTGTGCGTGCGCCGCGCGCGGCGGCGGCGCGCAGGCGATCCCGTCCAGCGGAAGCGTGGCCGGCACCTACCGCGTGGTGGTGTGCCGCGGCGCGTGCGCCGTCACCGACACGGCGCACGCGCTGGCCTGGGGAACGCTGGTGCTGGGCGAGGGGCCGATCCGGCCGTCGCTGGACTCGGACGAGGAACGCACGCTCGCCGGCTTCTCGCGCATGCACGCGGGAAGGGTCTCAACCGATCGATCAGGGGAACACGAGGCGAGTCCGGCCGTCGTGCACGTCCTTCGCATCGGTGGCTGGATGGCGATCGTTCGCCGTACCCACGAAGGCTGCGGAGACTCACGGAGGATCGGGATGGCTCGATTCCCCTGATGACGCAGTGAACGAAGCCTTCAGGCGCGGACGACCGGGTGAACGACGGAAGCGGGTGTTCCTGCGAAACTTTCGATACGCAGCGCATTCCGAGCCCGCAGCCACTCGTCGACGAGCTCCGGTGCGATCAGGCTGCAACCAAATCGACGAAGAACCCCATTTCAGGACTTGATGGCGGCGAGCATTACCGTTTGCGGTTGCGACCGTCCGTTGCCGGCTCGTGCGCGGCGCGCTACGCTGTCTTCCTCATCATCCCCACGATGGTCACCAGTCCGCCCGCGGAGGCACGCACATGCACGTCGCCCGCCGGATCCCGCTCGTCTGCGCCGTGCTCGCGGCGCTCGTCGCCTCAGCGTTGGACGCGCAGCGCACGGTGAAGCCGCCGCTGCACGGGCGGCACTGGATGGCCATCACCGGCAAACCGCTGGCGGCCACGGCGGGGGCCATGATGTTCCAGAAGGGGGGCAACGCGGTGGACGCCGCCTGCGCCATGATCGCCGCCACCAGCACCATGTGGGACGTGCTGAGCTGGGGCGGCGAGACGCAGGCGCTGATCTACAACCCGCACACCGGCCGCGTGGTGGCCATCAATGCGCTCGGCGCCGCGCCCACGGGGGCGACGCCGGCGTTCTACCGCGGCCGCGGGATGCGCTATCCCCCGGAATACGGCCCGCTGGCCGCGGTGACGCCGGGCACGCCGGGCGGCATCCTGACCATGCTGGCCGAGTTCGGGAAGCTCTCGCTGAAAGAGGTCCTGGAGCCCGCGATCCAGATGGCCGACGGCTACCCGATCGAGGCGCAGACCGCCAACTCCATCGAGAGCAACAAGGAGATGCTGCGCCAGTGGCCGTACTCGCGCGCGCTCTTCCTGACGCACCCCGGCCAGCCGCGCGAGGCCCCCGCGGCGGGCGAGATCTTCCGCCAGCCCGACCTTGCCGCCACGCTGCGCAAGCTGGTGGAGGCCGAGCAGCAGGCGCTGGCGCAGGGGAAGAGCCGCAGGGACGCCATCATGGCCGCGTACGACCGCTTCTACCGCGGCGACATCGCCCAGGAGCTGGTGCGCTCGGTGCGCGAGCAGGGCGGGCTGTTCACCATGGAGGACCTGGCCAGCTGGCGCGTGCACGTGGAAGAGCCGCAGCATACGACGTATCACGGGATCGACGTCTACAAGCTGGACCGCTGGGTGCAGGGCCCCGCCATGCTCCAGACGCTCAACATCCTGGAGAACTTCGACCTCAAGTCGATGGGGTACAACAGCGCGCCCTACATCCACACCGTCTATCAGGCGATGAGCCTGGCCTTCGCCGACCGCGACTTCTACTACGGCGACCCGTACTACCCCCCCGACGAGCCGATTCGCGGCCTGCTGTCGAAGGAATACGCCCGCCAGCGCGCCGCGCTGATCAACCCCGGCCGCAACGATCCGAACCTCGCGCCGGGCGACCCCTATCCCTTCCAGGGCGGCCGCAACCCCTACCTCGCCCTGCTGCGCGACTGGCCGGGGACGATGAACGGCCGCGACAGCGTGACGCAGCCGCCGACGTCATTCGCCGAGTTCCAGCGCCAGTTCATGCTGGGCACCACCTCCGTGGAGGCGGCGGACGAGGAGGGGTGGCTGGTGAGCGTGACCCCCAGCGGCGGCTGGATCCCCGCCGTGGTCGCCGGCCGGACGGGGGTGGGGCTGAGCCAGCGGATGCAGAGCTTCGTGCTGGACGCGGCCGAGAACCCGTTCAACGTGCTGGAGCCGGGAAAGCGCCCGCGCGCCACCCTGACCCCCTCGCTGGCGCTGAAGGACGGCAAGCCGTGGCTGGCGTTCGCGGTGCAGGGCGGCGACAGCCAGGACCAGAACCTGTTGCAGTTCTTTCTGAACGTGGTGGAGTTCGGGATGACGGTGCAGCAGGCGGTGGAGGCGCCCAACATCAACAGCTACCAGATGCGCAGCTCCTTCGGCGGGCACGAGGGGCGCCCCGGGCGGATCCTGGTGAACGCGTCGATGCCCGACTCGGTGCAGAGCCGGTTGCGGCAGATGGGGTACACGCTCGAGGTGCAGCGCCTGACCTCGGGGCCGATCACGGCGATCATGGTGGACCACGAGCACGGGAGCCTGTGGGGCGGCGCCAGCAACTACGGCGAGGACTACGGGATCGGGTGGTGAACGGCGCGGAAACGCTGGACAAACGCTAAATGATTGGGGTGGATGAACTTTCCGTTAAATGGGGTGTACCGGTGAGCGTGGTTCATTCCGGGGCGACTCAGGTCCCCACGGCCACGCCCATCGGCGTACGCCCGGTCGCGGCGTGTGCCGCTGGCGCCATCCCCCCACCAAGACCTCGCGGAGGCGGCGCGTACGCTGGTTCGGTGCGCAGCCCGCGGCAGACTAACCGGAGGAAAGCGATGTCCATCAGCAACGCGCGTCGGCTGGATCGTGAAACCCTGACCGTCGACGTGGAGGCCCGTCCGGGCTGGATCAGCGGTTCCGAGCGGACGCCCACCGCGGGCGAAGAGGTGTTCTGTGCCGGGGGAGCCGCCCTGGTGGTGAAGGTACTGGGCCGCACCAGCGACAACAGCCGCCTGCTGGAGCTGAAGCTGGTGGAGGGCGATGGCAAGCCGTTCTTCGCCGCCGCCAGCAACGTACTGGTCCCGCCGCAGCCGGCCGCCGCCGCCGCCTGACGCGCCGACATCGCAGGGCCACCGCGCTCCCGCCCCGGGTTCCATCCGGGGTGGGAGCGGTGCTTTTGGGGATGATCCGCCGTGTTCGCCGACGGTCCGAACTGCAGGTCTCTCACGGAGGGACGGAGAAGCGGAAACAGCTCCACAATGCTCCACAACCGCAGTTTCCGTCCTTCCGTTCCTCCGTGAGACCCCCAGCAGTTCAGCGGAATGCACGAAGCCCCGGCGCTTGTGGAGAAGCGCCGGGGCTTCGTTTTGAATTTGCTCAGACCTCGAACAATCGCCCGATTCGAAATCAGACGACGGCCAGCGCGGGCTCCTCGGCGGGCGCCAGGAAGCGGGCGGCCAGGTCCACGTACGCCTTGGTGCCGATGAACAGCGGCGTGCGCTGGTGCAGCGACTCGGGCTCGATCTCCATGATCCGCCGCTGCCCGTCGGTCGCCTTCCCGCCCGCGTGCTCGGCGATCATCGCCAGGGGCGCGGCCTCGTACAGCAGCCGCAGCTTGCCGCGGGGGCTCTTGACGTCGGCCGGGTACATGAACACGCCGCCGTACAGCAGGTTGCGGTGGAAGTCGGCCACCAGCGAGCCGATGTAGCGCGAGCTGAACGGCTTGGGGTTGGGCTCGTCGCCCGCGCCCTTCAGCCAGTCCACCAGGCGCCGCTGCCCCTCGCTCCACTTCCCGTAGTTCCCCTCGTTGCAGCTGTAGATGCGCTGCCCGTTCTCGGGGATGCACATGTGCGGGTGCGACAGCAGGAACTCGCCGATGCTGGGCTCCAGGGTGAACCCGTGCACCCCGTTCCCCGTCGTATAGACCAGCATGGTGGACGAGCCGTACACCACGTACCCCGCCGCCACCTGCCGGTGGCCGGGCTGCAGGCAGTCCTCCAGGCAGCCGCGCGGGTGGTCGCTCACCTTGCGGTGGATGGAGAAGATGGTGCCCACGCTCACGTTGGCGTCGATGTTCGACGACCCGTCCAGCGGGTCGAAGAGCACGCAGTAGTTGCCGGTGGGGAAGCGGTCGGGGATGGGGATGAAGTCCTCCACCTCTTCCGAGGCCATCCCGCACAGGTGCCCGGTGTGGTCGAGCGCCTTGAACAGCACCTCGTTGGCGTACTCGTCCAGCTTGCGCACCTCCTCGCCCTGCACGTTCACCTCGCCGGTGTAGCCCAGGATGTCGGCCAGGCCGGCGCGGCGCACCTCCTTGCCGATCATCTTGGCCGCGAAGGCGATGTCGTACAGGATGCTGCTGAACGCGCCCGTGGCCTCGGGAAACTGCCGCTCGGCCTCGATGATGTGGCGCTCGATGGTGATGATGCCCTTGCTGCTCACGGAATCCTCGGCTCTGTCGTCTCCTGTGCGCGGAAGCGGCGCTCGTGCTCGTACGCTTCCAGCTCGTAGCGGTTCTGCCAGTATCCGCGGCGCACCCACTCCGCCGCGTACTTCACCGCGAACAGCCTGTCCGCCCGCCACTGCCGCACGTGCACCAGCTCGTGCTCCAGCAGCCCCCGGTCGATCCTCACCTCGGGACCCACCAGGATGGTTCCGCCCAGGGTGACCGCCGCGGCCGGGCCCTGCAGCTTCCCCGTCACCCCGCCGATCGCCGGGATCCAGCGGTTGCGGCGGACGGTGACGCCGTCCGGGACCCCGCCGGGAAGCTCGCCCGCCGGCACGCGCGGCCCCAGCACCACCTCCGCGATCCGTTCCAGCACGCTCATCCCTCCTCCCGGCTCCACCGCCGCCCGCCGGCCTGGACGTGGACGATCACGGTGCCGTCCTCGTCGGTCCGCGCCACGCCGATGTGGTCGGCGCGGAGCCGCTCCACCGTCTCGGGCGCGGGGTGGCCGTACTGGTTGCGGCGCCCGCAGCTGATCACCACCAGCGCGGGATGGACGGTCTCCAGCCACTCCTGCGACGACGCCGTGCGGCTGCCGTGGTGCCCCGCCTTGGCCACGTCGGCGCGCAGGCGTTCGCCGTAGCGGCTCACCAGCGCGTGCTCCACGAACTGCGGCGCGTCGCCGGTGAGCAGCGCGGAAAAGCTGCCGTAACGAAGCTGCACCACGGCCGAAATGTCGTTCGCATCTTCCGGTGCGTCAAGAACGTCCGCAGTGGGCCACAGGAACTCCAGTTCCACCCCGTCGATCCGCAGAACCCGTCCCTGGCGCGCCGCGTTCCAGGGAACGTGCCGGCTTTGCGCCACGTGCAGCACGCTGGCGTACACCGGCGTGCCGAACGCCAGCCCGGGGTCGATCAGCCGCCCCACGGGCATCTCGCGCAGCACGGCGGGGGCGCCGCCCACGTGGTCCACGTGCGGGTGGGTGAGCACCAGCGCCTCGATGCGGCGGGCCCCGTGCGCGCGCAGCCAGGGGAGCACGCGGCGGCGGCCGGCGTCGAAGTCCTCGTCCGCCGGCCCGGCGTCCACCAGCACCCAGCGCCCGGCGGGGGTCTCGATCGCCACCGCGTCGCCCTGGCCCACGTCGATGAACGCGATCTCCAGGCCGCGCGCGGGAGCAGCGGCCAGCGGCAGCAGGAAGAACGCCGCCGCCGCCCCCATCGGCGCCAGCGCCCAGCGCACGCGGCGCCGCATCCCCGCGGCCAGCTCGAGGACGGCCAGGCACGCCAGCGCGGCGGCCGCCCACAGCCACCACCGCGGCCGGGCCACGCTCATGTGCCCGCCGGGGACCGCCGCCGCCACGTCCACGATCGTCCGCATCGCGTCCAGCGCCAGCGACGCCCCGTCCGCCACCAGCCGGGCGAGCGCGGGCGAGAGCGGCTCGATGGCGCACGCCACCCCGATCCCCACCAGCGCCAGGGAGCTGACCGGGATCGCCGGCAGGTTCGCGACGATCGAAATCGGCGCCACCTGGCCGAAGTGGTGCGCCGCCACCGGCGCCGTGGCCACGAACGCGGCGACCGAGACCACCAGCGACTCCGCCAGCGGCTTCAGCTTTCCCCGGCGAAGACGCTCAGGGATGCGCGCCAGCATCGGCCGGCGCAGGAGCATGATGCCCAGCACGCCGGCGTAGGAGAGCTGGAATCCCGCGTCCAGCGCCGCCATCGGGTCCGCGGCCACGATCAGAAGCGCCGCCGCGGCCACCATCCCCAGCGGCGCGGACGGGCGCTGGAGCACGACGGTCAGCAGCGCCAGCGCCGTCATGATCCCCGAACGGACGGCGGAGGGCGGCGCGCCGATCATCGCCAGGTACAGGGCGATCAGCACGATGGTGAGCCAGATGGTGGCCCGCTGCCGGAGCCGCACCACGCGGCCCAGCAGGACCAACACGGCGGCGACCAGCGCCACGTGCGTTCCCGAAATGGCCAGCAGGTGCACGAGCCCCGACGCGGCGAAGCGGTCCGCCAGCTCGCGGTCCAGCGTCTCGCGCCGGCCCAGCACCAGCGCGTCGGCCAGCGCCGCGTTGCGCGGGAAGAGCCGGCGGATCTGCCGCTCCGCCCGCCCCCGCAGCGCCAGCAGCGGATGCCGCGCGAACTCCGCCGGCGCCACGGCCGCGGAACGCCGCGCCAGGAGATACCCGCGGTACGCCGGGTCCCGCGGCCAGCGCCCGGGGTCCACGGGTGAGGGGAGGAGCCGCCACTCGCCGGCCGCCCGGATCTCCGTCCCCGCCGCCAGCGCCGGCGTGCCGCGCGGCAGCCGGATGCGCACCTCCACCCGGCACGCCGCGACCGTTCCACCCGCGCCCGTCGACCGGCGGACGGCGAGCGGGAGGAGCGGCGTGCGTTCCGTGGTGTCGCGCGGCGGGGCGAAGTCGGCCGCGAGTGCTCCGGCAAGGGACAGCCGCGCGCCGTCGGCCAGCGTGGCGCGGCAGTCGCGCGCGGCGTCCGCGCGGGCCTGCGCCCCGTCGCCCGCGCCCGCCAGCGCCAGCGCCGCCAGCACGCACCCGCGCGTCGCCGAGCGCCCGAGCGGCACGCCGGCGAGCGGCCGGTGCAGCGCCAGCGCCGCCAGCGGAAGCGCGGCGCAGAGCGCGAGCGCCGGCGGGACGGCGCCGATCCGCAGGCCGGCGAGCAGCCCCGCCAGGAAAGCGGAGAACGCGATCACGACGGGCAGCCGGGCGTGGTTCATCCCGTCACAACTCCGTGTGGCTCATCGGTTTGCGGACACGCTTGGCGCGGCGGTTGCACACGGCGGCCCATGGCCCGTTCGGGGCTTGCGGGTGCTGAACCGGGAGGTGCGAGATGAACGTCCGTCCATGGATCGCGATCTTCGCGGCGTGCTGCGCGCTGGCCGCCGCCGCGTGCGAGGGCTCCAACGTGTTCGGCAGCAACGCGCTGGGCTCCAGCGGCACCACCGCGCGGACCGGAACGGTGCAGGGGAGCGTGCTGGCCGGCGGCAGCGGCCTGGGTGCCGTGCCCGTGATCCTGGTGGGGCAGGATTCCACCAGCACCGACGCGGCCGGCGTGTTCCGCTTCGACAGCCTGGCCGCGGCCACCTACACCGTGGCGGTGCGCGTCCCCCTGGGCTACACCCTGGCCGCCGGGCAGACCGGGACGCAGAACGTGACCATGGGCGCGGGTGGCACCGCCGGCGCCACCTTCATCCTGCAGCGGACGACCACCGCTCCTTGAGCGGGGCGGGGCCGGCAGGTTGAGCGTAGCGGGCCGCCATCTTCATTGCGAGTTCGCGAGGTGGCGGGATACAGGCGCGGCAGTGGAGCACCGGCGCCGCGCTTCGTGCGATCGCCCAAGTCGCTGCGTCTACACCAGATGACGGGGAAGACCGTCTGTCACGGGGTGACGCCGGAGCGCGGCGAGGAGCGGACGATCGCGGAGGGGAGGAGGAGCGGCGGCGCGAAGGGAGCGAACGCGCGGGGGCGGCGGACCCGGTTGGATCCGCCGCCCCCGCTTCGCCTGCGGCGCGTGCTGCCGGGCCCGTTCGCCTAGTAGCAGATCGCCATCTGCACGTCCTGCTGGATCTGGTAGGTCACGCACAGGTCGGTCACGCAGATGTCGCACGACCGGCCGGCGCACGTCAGCTCGCCGCAGGTGCCGTAGCAGCTGTCATAGCAGCTGTTGCAGCTGTCGCAGCTCCCGTTGCAGCTGGCCGCGCAGGTGGGCTGGCAGGTGTTGCAACACGTGCAGCAGCACGGGTCGCAGCAGCAGCAGGGGCAGTAGTGCCCGCGCACCGTGCCGCGCTGTCCGCCGCCGCCGTTGGTCTCGAAGCTGTCCACCTGGATCGCGTCGAGGTCCAGCCTGACCTTCTTCATTGCGCCCTCCTCTCCCGGCCGGGAGCGACGGGGTGATGCGTGCGACCGCCCGTGGGGCCGTCCGGCGGTGGTGCCGGAGGGGCGGCGGTTCGCCGGGAGCACCGCAGATTCATGGCGGAATCCGGTACTCACGGGATGCAAGCTAAGGAGGCATTTGAGGCCATCAACGGAATATCTGGCCACTTTCGGGCTCCTTCCCGCAAGTCACCAGTCGCTCCGGACGGGGTGGTAAACCGTCTCCGGACACGGCGATTCTCGGCGTGGGAGTATGTCCGTGGGGTGGGTGGGAGGATGGCGGGGAGTGGCCTGAACGGAGGGAGTCTCTCCTGGATCGGGCAGGATACACGATCGCCGCCACGGAAGCCGCGGCGGCGATCGGCAGGGTCCAGCCGCAGGTGGGTTACGCGGCGGCCGCCGCCAGTTCCTCGGCGCCCACCAGCTCGCCCGCGAAGGTGGCCCCGGTGGTGGAGACCAGCCGCACCTCGGCGAAGGTGCCGACGAGCGACGCGGGGGCATCGAAGTTCACCACCTTGTTCCCCTCGGTGCGGCCCTGCACGCCGCCGCGCCGGCCCTCCTTCTCCACCAGCACCTCCACCACCTGCCCCACCTCGGCCTGGTAGAGCTCGGCCTGGATCTGCCGGTGCAGGTCGATCAGCGCCTGCAGCCGCGCCTGGCCGACCGCCTCGGGGATGAACTGGTCGCGCGGGAGGCGGGTGGCCGGCGTCCCCTCGCGCTCGCTGTAGCGGTACAGGAACGCGTCGTCGTAGCGCACGGTGCGCATCAGCTCCAGCGTGCCCTGGTACTCCTCCTCGGTCTCGCCGGGGAAGGCCACGATCACATCCGTCGAAAGCGCGATTCCGGGCATCGCCCGGCGCACCCACTCGATCTTCTCGAGGTACTCGGCCACCGTGTAGCGCCGCAGCATGCGCCTGAGCGTGCGGTCGTGCCCGGCCTGCACGGGAAGGTGGAGCTGCTTGCAGACGGCGGGCTCGGTGGCCATCACCTCCACCAGCTCGCGGGTGAAGCCGTTGGGGTGCGGGCTGGTGAAGCGCACGCGGCGGATGCCGTCCACCCGCGCCACCTCGCGCAGCAGCCGCGCGAAGCTCCAGCCGCCGTGGCTCCAGCTGTTCACCGTCTGCCCCAGCAGCGACACCTCGGGCACGCCGTCGTCGGCCAACTGGCGTACCTCGGCCAGGATCGCCCCCGGGTCGCGGTTCTTTTCGTCGCCGCGCACGTAGGGGACGATGCAGTAGGTGCAGCGGTAGTTGCACCCGCGCTGGATCGGCACCCACGCCGAGACCGGGGAGATGCGCTTCGCGGTGACGCCCTCGTAGTTCTCGAACGGGTCGAAGCCGAGCACGGTGAGCCCGCGCGGGCCGCCACCCGCCACCGGGAGCGCGCGCCTGGGCGCGGCGGCGGGGCGGAGCTCGGCCAGCTTCTGCGGGAGCTGGCGGTAGGCGTCGGGGCCCATCACCAGGTCCACGCCGCCGTCCTTGCGGAAGAGCGTTTCGCCCATGCGCTGCGCCATGCACCCGGTCACGCCGATCACCACGTCGGGGCGCTCGCGGCGGATCTGCTGCAGCTGCCCCACGCGGCCGATCACCCGCTGCTCCGCGTGGTCGCGGATGGCGCAGGTGTTCACCAGGATCACGTCGGCGTCGTCGGGCGTATCGGTCGCGACGTACCCCTGGTCCGCCAGGATGCCGGCCATCAGCTCGCTGTCGCTGATGTTCATCTGGCAGCCGTACGTCTCGATGTAGGCTTTCTTCATGGGCGCGTGGGTGCTGCTACTGGATCGGAGGACAAGCCCGATGACTACCCCGCAGCGGCGGTTCGGTTCGGCGGCAGGCCAAGGCTGCTGTTCGCGAAGACGAAAGCAGACCTTCAGGAGCGTCTCCGGTCACCTGAGTACCGATGTTCGCCCCGTTCACCTGAGAAGCTTGATGGGTGCTGTCCATTTTGCGAATATGTCCTGCACTTGGAAATTTCGCGGGTGGGACATATATTGCAAGGAGACGGGACGATGGCATTCGCGCTCCCTCTGGAGGACACGTGGAGGAAGAACGGGTGGAGGGTCAGATCCGTGACGACGAGAGGGTGGAGCCGCCCCACGTCACCATCCTCCACAAGACACGCGCGTGGCGGCTGGCGCTTCGCACGGGAATGTTCCTGGACCGGGTACCGCCACCGCGCGAGGTGCCTCCGGAGCTCGAGGATCTGGTGTGGCAGAAGCGGAAGCAACTGAGAAGAAAGTGGGACGAGATGTACCCGGAGAATCCGGTCTTCTCGCAGGAGGACGAACGATGAGCGCCGATCTGCTGCTGGTTTCCAACCACGACACCGAACAGTGGGCCGAGGACGGGTTCCCGGCGCGCGCACTCCGCTCCAGCGACGAGGTGCGCGAGGCGTTCGCGGCAACCAGCCGGCGCCGCAACCCGGTGCTCTGGATCGCCGATCACCCCGAGCAGGTGGTTCCGCTGGCGGCCGAAGCTCCACTCGTGGTCACCAACAACCGGCTGCTGCTGCTGAACGAGGCCGAGCGCTTCCAGCGCGAGCTGCTGCAGATCGTGTTTCGCATCGTGCTTGCGCCCGGCGAGGGCGTTCACCTTCCCGAACTCGACGAGATGAAGGACATCCTGGCCGCTCCGAACCGCGAAGACCTGCTGGTGGGCGGGTCGACCGATCCCGTCAACCAGCTCGTGCTGCTCTACCGGGGCAACCTGCAGCCGGTGGTCGTGCCGTACGCCTGGTTCAGCCGGCGCGCCGCGGCGCCGCGCCCCGACTTCCGCGACTTCGAGATCACCGACTACGGCCAGACGGTGCGGCTGGGGAAGTACGAGGCCTCGGTCGACGCGGTCCTGTACGCGCACGATCCGGAGTACCGCCGCAAGGCCAGGGCGCGCATGGTGGAAGAGGATGCCTCGTTCGGCGGGGCGCTGCGGCGGCTGCGGCTGCTGAAGGGGGTGGCGCGGTCCGATTTCCCCGACCTCTCCGAAAAGCAGATCGCGCGGATCGAGCGGGGCGAAATCAAGAAGCCGCACGCCTCCACGGTGACGGCGATTGCCCAGCGGCTGGGCGTGGAGCCGTCGGAGATCGAGTCGTACTAGCGGCGTCGGGGAGGCGGATCAGGGGCGATGGGCGCGGCCTCCGTCGCCTGCCGGCGCGAGCGACCTGCGCAGCGCGGCAAGGCCGTAGGCCAGGCGTGACTTGACGGTGCCGATGGAGAGCTCGAGCGCCTCGGCGATCTCGGCGAAGGTGAGCTCGTCCTGGTAGTGCATGCGCAGCGCCAGGCGGCTGGCGGGGGAGACGGCGTCGAGCGCGGCGGGAAGCGCGGCGATCAGCTCGGGGTCGAAGCGCGGCTCGGGCTCGGCGGCGGGAAGGGTGGCCAGCGCGTCGTCGCGGAGGGCGTCGGTCCAGCGGTGCTCGCGCTGGGCGCGGCGCACGGCGGTGCGGGTGGCGATGCGGTACGCCCAGGCGCGAAACCAGCGCGGGTCGCGAAGGCTCCCCAGCTTGCGGCAGACGGCGAGCAGCGTTTCCTGCAGCGCGTCCTGCGCGGTGTGCGGGTCGGCCACGATGGCCAGCACGTGGCGGTAGAGCGGCTCCTGCAGCGCGCGAAGAAGCTGGTCGAGCGCGTGCAGGTCGCCGCTCTGCGCCCGCCCCACCAGCACGGGCGAGCGCAGCACGTCGGCGGCGTCCGGCGCCGCTGGTTCCGCGGCGCTCCCGGCTGTCGGCACGAGGCCTACCGCGCGGGGCCGGGGTCCATCGCGGCCAGCACGCGGCCCACCGAGCGGGTCACGTGGCCGGCCAGCGCCAGGATCGCCATCACCACGATCGTGTAGCTCAGCACCGAGAAGAGGAAGAGGAGCCTCTCCACCCGGTTGTGCCAGTCGACCATGTAGATGGCGACGGCGAACAGCGCCAGCTCCACGGCGGCGCCGGCGTAGATGGCCAGGCGGGTCAGCCGGTCGGCGCGCTCCATCCGCGTGAGCACGCTCTCGCGGACGGCATCGAGGTTGTTGGCGGACATGGCGTTATCTCCCGTGGATCGATGGTTGTGCCGATTCGCTTTCAGTGGATCCGCCCCGAGAGCAGCATCCAGCCGATCATCGCGGCTTCGATCACCGCGAAGGCGATCACGATCGTTTTCGTGGACAGCAGGCGGCGAGGGGGGTGCGTAGCGGTCGTATCCGGCTGCGCGTGAGGGGTGCGCATCGTGGGTCTCTCCTGTTGGACGTGGCTGCGGTGCGGCCGCCGGTATCGCGTGCCTCCGCAACGCATGAGAGGCAGGGTCGGGAGGAAGGGTTCGGTCGGTGGCGAGACGAGTGCGTCGAACGCTCGCGCAGAGGCGGCAGAGTAGCAGAGGGAGAGAGGAACAGCCACGGTTTCCGGCCGTGCATTCGAGGTTCGGGATAAAGGAGCGGCGGCCCGGAATCCCCCGGCCCGCCGCTCCAATCGTTCACCCATGTGCCGGGACGCTCACCCCGGGGCGTCCTTCCCCTCCCGCAGGTCCTTCAGGCGCAGGCGGAGGAAGTCGTCCAGCGCGTCGTCGGGGACGCGGTAGAGGTCGGCCAGGAAGCGGCGCGTCTCGGCCTCGTTGCGGTAGAGCTGGTGCAGCGCCGCGTCCAGGCGCTCCAGCGGCAGCCGCATCCGGCTGGCGGCGCCGGCGATGCGCTCGTACGCCTCGCGCCGGGCCTGCCGTTCCTCGTTGCTCTCGTTCTCGAACCAGGGCTCACGCACCAGCATCCTTCGCTCTCTCCCGTTCTTTCATCCCCGCGCCCACTGGCCGTACAGCGGGAAGCGCCCGCACATCTCGCGCACCTCGCCACGCACCGCGTCCGCCACCTGCTCGTCGTCGGGCTTCGCGATCACGCGCTCGATCAGCCCCGCGATGGCGCGCATCTCGTCCACGCCCAGGCCGCGGGTGGTGAGCGCGGGGGTGCCGATGCGGATCCCGGAAGTGACGAACGGCGACTCGGTCTCGCCCGGCACGGTGTTCTTGTTCACGGTGATCCCCGCGCGGTCCAGCGACTTTTCGGCCACCTTTCCCGTGACGCCCTTGTTGCGCAGGTCCACCAGCATCAGGTGGTTGTCCGTTCCGCCCGACACCAGGTGGAAGCCGCGCTCCATCAGCCCATCCGCCAGCGCCTTCGCGTTGGCGATCACGCGGCCGCTGTAGTCGCCGAACCCGGGCTGCAGCGCCTCGCCGAAGGCCACCGCCTTGGCGGCGATCACGTGCATCAGCGGGCCGCCCTGCGTGCCGGGGAACACCTGCTTGTCCACCGCCTTGCCGTACTCCTCCGTCGCCAGGATCAGCCCGCCGCGGGGGCCGCGCAGCGTCTTGTGCGTGGTGGAGGTCACCACGTCGGCGTGGGGGACGGGCGAGGGGTGGTGGCCGGTGGCGACCAGCCCGGCGAAGTGCGCCATGTCGACGAACAGCTTCGCCCCGCACTCGCGCGCGATCTCGGCGAACACCTCGAAGTCGATGATGCGCGGGTAGGCGCTGGCGCCGGCCACGATCACCTTCGGCTTCACCTTCACCGCCTGGTCGCGCAGCGCGCCGTAGTCGATGCGGTGGTCGTCGGGGCGAACGCCGTAGGCGGCCACGTTGAACAGCCTGCCGCTGAAGTTGACCGGAGAGCCGTGCGTGAGGTGGCCGCCCTCGGACAGGTTCATCCCCAGGATGGTGTCGCCGGGCTCGGCCAGCGCGAAGTAGGCGGCCATGTTGGCCTGTGCGCCCGAGTGCGGCTGCACGTTGCAGTGGTCGGCGCCGAAGAGCTGGAGGAGGCGCTGCTGCGCCAGCCGCTCCACCTCGTCCACCACCTCGCAGCCGCCGTAGTAGCGCTTCCCGGGCAGCCCCTCGGCGTACTTGTTGGTCAGCACCGTGCCCATCGCCTCGATCACCGCGCGCGAGGCGAAGTTCTCGCTGGCGATCATCTCCAGCTGGTGCTCCTGGCGCTCGGCCTCGGCCACCAGCAGCCGGTGGATCTCGGGATCGGCCTGCTTCACTGCTTCCATCGATCGGACCTCGCGGGGCTTCCGTTCGTCTCGGGTGATGCCGGGTCGGCGGGAAGGTAACCAGCCGGATGGCCGGGGGCGAGGGTGCGGCGGATCATCCCCGGGCGGGCGGGGGGGATGCGCGGCGGGGCGGCCGGATCGCTCCGGCCGCCCCGCCCGGCTTCTGCCGATCCAGCGACCGGTCAGAAGGCGAACCGCCGGCGGCGCTGGGTAGTCTCGCCGCCCATGCTTTCCATCAGCATCTGGATGTCGAAGGCTTCCTTGCGGATGCGCAGGTCGTAGTACAGCACGGTGCCCACCACCGCCGGGAAGGGCGCCATCAGCACGGCCACCACCTGCGCCAGCACCTGCGTGGTGGTGGTGGCGCCGAACACCGCGCCCAGCACGAAGCCGCTGCCGAACATGGCCAGGTACTGGAGGACCACCGCCACACCCAGCGTCATCGCGATGCGTCCCCAGTTCTGCCTGGCCAGGTTGCGGCTGCGCTCGAACGAGTCCGACGCCGAGGTGCCTTCCACCATCACCACGATCGGCATGGCGAAGGTGACGATCATGGCGATGATCCCCGGGATGACCAGGAGGAGCAGCCCGAAGAGCAGGAAGAAGCCCCGGATGAACGCCGCCCCCCAGATGGAGCCGAAGCGGCTGCCCACGCGCTCCAGCACCTCGCCCACCTCGACGGTGCGGCCCAGGTACGCCTCCGAGACCACCACCACCGCCGCGGCGATCACGTAGTTGGTCAGGACCCCTTGCACCAGCGTCGCGAAACCCTCGCCCTGACCGCCGGCCAGGAACACGCGCAGCACCAGCGCGGGTGACGCGATGATCAGCGAGATAAGCGCCAGCTGCCCATAGCGGGCACGGACCATCTGGAAGCCGGCGTCGAGCACTTCGGGAACGGAACGGGCACGAAAGGCGGGAGCTTGCATCGGACGGAACTCATGGAGAAGTGGTGGGATTGGCGGGAATAGCGCGGTCGAATCTCACATCGCCTCCCCCGTCGCGCAACCCCCCCGCGAACGACCAGGCCGGATCGATTTGAACGTGTTCAACAAAACCATTGACGGGCGGGCCGTCGCCGAGACGGCGGCGTGGAGGAAGAGGGCGTGGCGGCGTACGCGCGGGCGCTGGAGCACGTCAACTTCGCCCTGGCGACGCTGGGGATGGCGATGCGGCTCCCCGTGATCCGCCCCTTGCTGCAGCTGATCGTGGACTCCAGCGGTGGCGGCCCGCAAGCCGTGGCGTGGCGCGGCCTGGCGGGAGAGACCGGCGGATGCGGATGCACGTCGTGCCCGTCACCGCGCCCGCCGCGAAGGGTGCGTCTCGCGGCCTTTGGACTGATCGCGCTCGGCGGATGACCGGCCTGAAGCAAAGAACGAAGCAGGCCGGGAGCGCCTCCGCCCCCGGCCTGCTTCGATCTCGTCGTTCCGTACCTCGTACTCCGTACTCCGTACCGCACCACTCACCCGATCGGCACCGCGGCCGGGTCCAGGTCGCCGACGTAGTAATCGACCAGCGTGCGCTGGAAGAGCAGGTTGTAGCGCGCGGTCACCAGCGCGCTCTGCGCCTGCGCCAGGGTGGCGCGGGCCTGGGTGAGCTCCACCAGCGTGCCCACGCCGGCCCGGTAGCGCTCCTCGGTGGCGGCAAGCGACTGCTGCGCGGCCGTCTGCCCCGCCTGCGCGGCGCGGAGCTGCTCCTGCGCCGACTGGAAGTCGAGGTACGCGCGGCGCACTTCCAGCCCCACCTGCTGGCGCTGGTTCTCCAGCGCGATGCGGGCGTTGTCCTGCACGATCCGCGCGCGCTGCGTCTCGGCCGCCGCGTTGCCGCGGTCGAAGAGCGGGAGCGAGACGCCGACGCTCACCGAGCCGCCCTGCCGCTGGTTGAGCTGGTCGAACAGCCCCGCGTCGTTGCCGCTGTTCAGGCTGGTGTTGTACCCCGCGCTCACGGAGACCGTGGGGAGCCGCGCCGCCCGCGCCGCGTTCACGCCCTGCGCCGCCGCCTGCAGCTCGGTCTGGCGGGCGGACAGGTCGGCGCGGCGGTCGAAGGCGCGCGTCAGCAGCGCGTCGAGACCGGCCACGGGCATGGTCTGCGCCGTGCCGGCGGCGGGCGCCTGGAAGGCGTAGTCGCCGCGCGGGTCCAGCTGCAGCGTCTGGATCAGGTCCACCTTGGCCAGCTCCACGTCGCGCTGCGCCTGCACCACCGCCAGCTGGGCGCTGGCGACGGTGGCCTCGGCCTGGTACTGGTCGGCGATCGGGCGGCGGCCGGCCTGCACGAACTCGCGGATCTGGTCGCGCTGCGCCTGCTCGCTGGCCAGCGTCTCGCGGCGGACGCGCAGCTGCTCCTGCGCCTCGATCAGCCCCAGGTAGTTGCTGGCGACGGTGAAGACCACGGACTGCCGCGTGCGCTCCACGTCCTGCCCCCCGGCCGCCTGCTGCAGCTGCGCCTGGCGCAGGTTGGCGCGGTTGGCGCCGCCGTTGTACAGCGTGTAGCTGCTGCTGACGCCGGCGTTCATCGCGCTGGTGAGCGTGTTGGAGGCGCCGGTGCCGCCGCTCACGGGCGAGCGGTCGTAGCTCTGCGACGTCGTGGTGCTGAGGCGCAGGTCGGGGAGGAAGGCGCTCTTCGACTGGCGCACGGCCACCGTGTCGAGCGCCGCCGCGTTCACCGCCTGCCGCAGCGTGCCGTTCTGCCGCAGCGCGATGCTCACCGCCTCGTTGAAGGTGATGGTGCGCGGCTGCGCGGCCGATGCCGTGGTCTGCGTCTGCCCGCCGGTCTGCGCGCCGAGCGCCGGGACTCCCGCCGAGGTGGCGGCCACCAGCGCGGCGAGCGCGATGCCGAATGTCTGCTTCATCGGGACCTCTCCTCTTCTATTCGTCAGCGTCCGGATGATACCGGGGCGCGTTTCGTCTCGCTTCATCGGCCGGTGCGCCGGGCGAGCACGATTACTCGTAGCGCAGCGCCTCGATCGGGTTGAGGGCGGCGGCCTTGCGGGCGGGGTAGAAGCCGAAGAACACGCCCACCGCGGCGCTGAAGCCCACCGCCAGCAGCACCGCCTGCGGAGGCGTGGCCGTGGCCCATCCGGTCAGCTTGCCCACCAGCGCCGCCCCGCCGTAGCCCACCAGCAGGCCGATCACCCCGCCCAGCAGGCTCATCACCACGCTCTCCACCAGGAACTGCAGCAGCACGTCGCCGCCGCGCGCGCCGATGGCCATGCGGATGCCGATCTCGCGCGTCCGCTCGGTGACGGAAACGAGCATGATGTTCATGATCCCGATCCCGCCCACGACCAGCGAGACGGAGGCGATCGCCGCCAGCAGCCAGGTCATCACCTGCGTGGTGCCGGTCGCCGCGGCCGCCAGGTCGTTCTGGTTGCGCACGGTGAAGTCGTCGGGCTCGCCGTCGGCCTGGCGGTGGCTTTCGCGCATGATGGCGCGGATCTCGTCCTGCGCCGCCGGCAGCTCGCCGGCCGTCGAGGTGCTGGCGATGATCTGCCCGATGAACATCCCGCCGCTGAGCCGCGCCTGCATGGTGGTGTACGGCAGCAGCACCACGTCGTCCTGGTCGTTGCCGTTCGCCGTCTGCCCCTTCTTGCCCAGGACGCCCACGATGGTCATGGGGACGCTGCGGACCTGGATCTGCTGGCCCACCGGGTCTTCGCCGGGGAAGAGGTTTTCGGCCACGGTGGCCCCGATCACCACCACCTTGCGCTTGGCCTGCACGTCGGCGTCGCTGAAGAACTCGCCGCTGGTGGTCTGCCAGTCGCGGATGGTGGTGTAGTCCGTCGACACGCCGTTGATGGTGGTCCGCCAGTTCCCCTGGCCGCCGATCACCTGGCCGCGCGAGAAGATCACCGGCGAAACGCCCGAGGTGAGCGTGCTCTCGCGGCGCAGCTTCTCGGCGTCGTCCACGGTGAGCCGGTTGAAGGTCTGCGCCCCCTGGCTCACGCCGCCCTGCTGGCTGGCGCCCGGGGTCACCACGATCAGGTTGGTGCCCAGCGAGCCGATCTGCTTCTCGATGTTGCTCTGCGCGCCGTGGCCGATGGCGACCATGATGATCACCGCGCCCACGCCGATCACGATGCCCAGCATGGTGAGCAGCGTGCGCATCTTGTTCTTCAGGATGCTCTGCCCGGCGATGCGCACCAGCGTCTGCTTTTTCATGCGGCCTCCGCCGTCTGCAATGCGTGCTCTGCCTCGTCCTCGTCGTCTCGCTGGCGGTCGCGGAGGTCGTCCGCGGCCCGGCGGCGGCCCTGCACGGGGTGGTCGCGGCGGATGTGTCCGTCGCGCACCTCCACGATGCGCCTGGCGTACTGCGCCACGTCGGGCTCGTGCGTCACCAGCACGATGGTGATCCCCTGCTCGTTCAGCTCCTGGAAGAGCGCCATCACCTCCACGGTGGTGCGGCTGTCCAGGTTCCCGGTCGGCTCGTCGGCCAGGAGGAGCGTGGGCCGGGTCACCAGCGCGCGGGCGATGGCCACGCGCTGCTGCTGCCCGCCGCTGAGCTCGCTGGGGTGGTGGTCCATCCGCTTGCCCAGCCCCACCCGCTCCAGCGCCTCGGCCGCGATGGCGCGGGTGTCCTTCCAGCGGCCGGCGCGGTCGTACAGGAGCGGAAGCTCCACGTTCTCCAGCGCGCTGGTCCGGCTGAGCAGGTTGAAGCCCTGGAAGACGAAGCCCAGCTTCTGGTTGCGCAGGTCGGCCAGCTGGTTCTTCCCCATCCCGTCCACCCGGATCCCGTCCAGCTGGTAGGTGCCGCCGGTGGGCACGTCCAGGCACCCCAGGATGTTCATCAGCGTCGACTTCCCGGACCCGGACGAGCCCATGATGGCGATCATCTCGCCGGGCTCCGCGGTCAGGTCCACGCCGCGGAGGGCGCGGACCTCGTTCTCGCCGTGGCCGTAGACCTTGCTCACCTTCTCGATCTGGATGACCGGCTTGCTCATGGTGTTCTCTCCCGATCAGAAGCCGGGGCCGCGGCCGCCGCGCTGCTGCTGGCCCGAGAGCGGGTTGCCGCCCTGCTGGGCCGACTGCGCGGTGGTGGCCACGTTGGAGCCGATCACCACCTGCATCCCTTCCTTCAGGTCGCGCCCCTCGACCACGGTGTTCTTCCCGTCGGTGAGCCCGGTGCGCACGCGGTGCACGGCCAGCTTGCCGCTGGCGTCCACCGTCCAGATGCGGCCGCCGCTGCGCCGGGGCGTGCGAGGCGCGCCGCCCGACACGCCGCCGCCGAAGGGGCCCTGGTCGCGCGCGGCCGAACGCTGGCCGCCCGCCGGCCCGCCGGCGGCGCCGCCCTGGCCGGCCCGGCGGTTCTGCCACTGGGCGCGCGCGGCGTTCATCGAATCGACGTTGATCCCCGCGTCCTTCATCTGCTCTTCGCTGGGCGTGAAGCGCAGCGCCGAGTTGGGCACCAGCAGCGCGTTCTGCGCGGAGCCGGTCTCGAAGTCCACGGTCGCGGTCATCCCGGGGAGGAGCGTCCCGTCGGGGTTGTCCACCTCCACCACGGCGGTGTAGTTCACCACGTTCTCGGTGGTGGTGCTCTGGAGGCGGACCTGCTTGACCGTGCCGTGGAAGGTGCGGTCGGGGTAGCTCTGCACGGTGAAGCTCACCGGCTGCCCCTCGTGGATCTGGCCGATGTCGCTTTCGTCCACGTTCGCCAGGATCTGCATCTTGCTCAGGTCGTTGGCGATCAGGAACAGCTGCGGCGCGCTGAAGGAGGCCGCCACCGTCTGGCCGACGTCCACGTTGCGCTCCACCACCACGCCGTCGATGGGGGCGTAGATCTCGGTGTAGGCCAGGTTCCGGCGCGCGCGCTCGAGGGCCACGTTGGCGCTGCGCACGTCGGCCTGCGCGGCGGCCAGCTTGTACTGGTAGCCGGCGAACTCCTCGGCGGTGATCACCTTGCGGTCGAAGAGCGGCTTGTTGCGGTCGTAGTCGCCGCGGGCCTGCTGCAGCCCGGCGCTGGCGCGGGCCACGCCGGCCTGCGCGTCGGCCACGGCCTGCTGCGCCAGCGTGGGGTCCACGCGGGCCAGCAGCTGGCCCTTCTTCACGCGGTCGTTGAAGTCGGCGTAGATCGCGGTGACCTGCCCCGACACCTGGGTGCCCACCTGCACGGTGGTCACGGCCTTGAGGGCGCCGGTGGCGCTCACGGTGGAGCTCAGGCTGCCCCGCGTCAGGGCGGCCACGCGGAACTCCTGCTCCTTGTCGCCGCCCTTGCGGCCGGCCAGGAAGAAGGCCGCGGTGGCGAGCACCAGCACGAGCGCGACGGCGGCGTAGCGAATGGTCTTCATGGGTTTCCTCGGGCGTCCGGCACCCCGGCCGGGCCGGGGCTTTCGAGTCAAGTGGATTCTCCGTTGGGCGGCCGGCGTTGGCCGCCGCGGATTTTCCTGACGCCGAGTATACCAGCAAGACCACGCGCGGGATGAGGGGTGATCCGATGACCTGCACCGGGGCGTTTTGAACTGCACGAGTGGCGACACGAAGGAGATTTTCGGGTGCGGGGGTGCGGAGGTGCGGAGGTGCGGGGGTGCGGGGGTGCGGACGCTCATCATTTCGGGGAGGATGCGAGTGAACTCGCGGCTACAACGGCACGCAGTCCGCCTTCGCGGACTTCAACAGCGGGGCCGCGCAGACGTCGTAAATGGCCCCCAGGCGATGTCATCCTGAGGAGCCGCCGGGGCTGTAACTTCCGTAGGGACAGGTGTTTGGCGGCGACGGAGGATCCATACTCCTTCTTCGAGCGATAGCCGGAGATCGGCGCGGTCTCAGCCACAGATCCTTCGTCGCGCCCAACCGCCTGCGGAGACGAGGCCGGTGGCGCGGGCGCTCCTCAGGATCACATCGACGCCGACCAGCCTCGCGCGGTTTGCGAGGCTTCCTGTCGTTCGTAGCTGCGGCTTCAGCCGCCGGGGGGGGGTGGAGGATCGATCGATTTTGCCGGCCTCCGTACCGGGCTCGGTGCAGGTCGTGCCTGCCCCGGTGCAGTTCGTGCGCGGACGGCTGACGCGGTTGCGCGGGGATGCGTAACGTGCGTGCGTGGACGGGTGCGCACGGGCGTGCCCGCAAAGGGAATCAACGTGACGATGGATCTGACTCAGACCCGCACCGCCCAGGTACAGCCCACCGGCGAGGCGGCCGACGAGACCGCCCGCCTGGGGCGCGGCGAGCTGCTGGCCATCACCCTGTTCTGGCTGTTCATGGCGCTGCTCACGGCCGCCAACCGGCTGCTGGAGCCGCGGCGCCCCGGCCTTGCGCCCGGGCTGCCGACGGGCCCCATGGCCATGGCGCTCACCGAGAGCCTGCTGTGGCTGCTGGTCACGCCGCTGGTGTTCGGCATCAGCCGCCGCTTCATCTCGGGGCAGCGGAACCGCGCGGCCCGCATCGCCCTCCTCTTCCTGGGCGGGATCGGCGTTTCGGTGTTCGTGGACGTGGCGCTCGACGCCATCCGCGTGTACGTCTTCCACCTGGGGTTCCGCGGGCGGCCGCCGGAGTTCGACCCGTGGCGCAGCGTGTCGCGCCTGTTCTTCCTCCGCGAGATGGTGGTGTACTCCGGGATCGTGGCCGCCGGGCTGGCTCGCGACTACTTCTGGCGCTACCGCGCGCGGCAGCAGGAGGCCGTGCGCCTGCAGGCCGAGACGGCGCGGCTGCAGGCCCAGCTCGCCGAGGCGCGTCTCGCGACGCTGCGCACGCAGATCGACCCGCACTTCCTGTTCAACACGCTGAACGCCGTGAGCGCGCTGGTGGAGCGCGATCCGCGCGGCGTGCGGCGGATGATCGCGCGGCTCAGCGAGCTGCTGCGGCACTCGCTGGAGGGCGCGGACGAGGCCGAGGTCACGCTCGCGCAGGAGCTGGACTTCGTGGACAAGTACCTGGAGATCATGCGCATCCGCTTCCAGGGGAGCCTGGAGGTGGAGACGCGCGTGGACGACCTGGCGCGCGACGCGCTGGTGCCCAACCTGGTGCTGCAGCCGCTGGTGGAGAACGCGGTGAAGCACGGGGTCAGCCGGCTGCGCGGGGCGGGGAGGATCGAGATCGGCGCGTCCATCGACGACGGCCGCGTGGTGCTGCGGGTGCGCGACAACGGGCCGGGGCTGGCCGCCGCGCCGCAGGACGGCGTGGGCGTGCGCAACACCCGCGAGCGCCTGCGCCAGCTGTACGGCGACGCGCAGTCGTTCGCGCTGCGGCCGGCGGAGGGCGGCGGCACGGAGGCCGAGGTGACGCTGCCCTTCCACACGCGCGGCGACCTGCACGCGCGGGGCGTGCGCGCCACGGCGGGCGCGGCCGGATGAGCACGCGCACGCTGCGTGTGCTGATCGCCGACGACGAGCCGCTGGCCCGCGCGCGGCTGGAAGACCTGCTGCGCGCCCAGCCCAACGTCGAGATCGCCGGGATGGCCACGGACGGCGACGAGGCGGTGGAGATGATCGTCTCCCTCCGCCCCGATCTCGTCTTCCTGGACGTGCAGATGCCGGGGAAAACGGGGGTGGAGGTGGTCCGCGCCGTCGGAGCGGAGCGGATGCCGGCGACCGTCTTTGTCACCGCGTATGACCAGTTCGCGCTGCAGGCGTTCGAGCTGGCCGCCGTGGACTACCTGCTGAAGCCCTACGACGACGAGCGCTTCGAGCAGGCGTTCGCGCGCGCCCGGCGGATGATCGAGCTGGCGGAGGTGGGGAAGCTGACGGATCGCCTGCTCACGCTGCTGCAGGGCGGCGCCGTCCCGGCCTCGGCGTCCACGTCCGCTCCCGCCGCGCCACCGCAGGGACAGCCGGCCGCACCGCCCGCGGACGCGCCGGCTCCGCGGGCCGCGCCGATCGAGCGGGTCGCGGTGGAGATGAAGGGGCAGGTGCGCGTGGTGCCGGTGAGCGACATCGGGTACATCACCGCCAGCGGGCCCTATGCCGAGATCCACACGCACGAGCGCGGCTACATCATCCGCGAGCGGATGCAGGCGCTGGAGGAGCGGCTGGACCCCGCGCGCTTCCTGCGCATCCACCGCAGCGTGATCGTGCGGCTGGACCTGATCGACGCCCTCCTCCGCGGCGGCGGCGGCGACTACGCGGTCCGTCTCAAGAACGGCGTGAAGCTCAAGGTCAGCCGGACGCGGGTGGACGAGCTGGAACGCAGGATGGGGGTGGCGAAGTAGGTCGGGTTGAACGGGTGCGTGAGTGCGCTGGGTTCGGGTGACTGGCGGATCAGGTTCGTTGGCGCCGGCGCCGATCCACGCTGTCGAAGTCCGCGAAGGCGCCGAAGGCGCACTGCGTGCGGTTGTAGCGGCGAGTTCACTCGCATACTGTATACACCATCCCCGAATACACCATCCCACCCCGCCCATCCCACCGACCGTGTCTCCTCACCCGATGACGATTTCCAACCCGGCCGATTTTGCGATCACCATCCGCCGCGCCACCGCCGACGATGCGGATGCGCTGGCCCAGCTGCGCTGGGAGTTTCGCGCGGGGATCGGCGAGCCGGCTGAGGCGGAGGACGCGTTCGTGTCCCGCTGCGCGCGGTGGATGCGGGCGCGGCTGGGGTACGACGCGTGGCGCGCGTGGGTGGCCGAGGCCGGCGGCGAGATCGTGGGCACCGCCTGGCTGGAGCTGATCGAGAAGCTGCCGAACCCCGTCGTCGAGGCGGAGGCGCACGGCTACGTGACCAACGTGTTCCTGCGCGAGGAGTTGCGCGGCCGCGGCGCCGGCTCGGCGCTGATGGCCGCCGTGCTGGACGAGTGCGCCGCGGCGGGCGTGCACGCCGCCATCCTGTGGCCCACCGAGCGCAGCCGCGCCCTCTACCGCCGCCACGGCTTCGAGGGCGACGGGACGGTGATGGTGCGGACGTGGGAGGCGCCGTACGATGCCGAGGCGCTCGCCACGACAGGGTGATTCTGCGGGCCCGCCGCAGGGACGTCACGTGGCGCTGAACGCCGGGCGACCGGCACGGGTGAACGGAGGAGAAGCGTGCATTCCGCGCGATTTTCCCCGTTCTGTGCTGCTCCTACAACGGCGTCTGCTCGACCTGAATCGAGAATTGGTGCGCGGCGGTATCGATCGCGTAATCGGGAATCGTTTCGCAGGGTTCGCTGCTGATGTGTCCGCATTCATACTCTGCTCGACCAAACAACCACCTCACCCGTACCCTGTAGACGGCGGGCGGTTACGCGAGCAATCCGGTAGCACTTCCGGTGTCTCTGGCCGCGACAGCATTCCGGAAAGAGCACAAGGCGCGATCCACTCACGTCCGGCCCCGCATCTTTTTCTCGCATTCGGCAAGCCTCCTCTTCAACTCCGCGTTCTCCTGCCGGAGCCGCACCACCTCGTTCCTCTCCGTCTCATACCACGTCCACAGCTTCGTCCGCGTCGCCCCGTGCGGCACTGATCCGTCCAGAAACGAGCGGAGGGATTGGTGCGCCATCCCGACCTCGCGCGCAATGGCGGTGAGGCCGGTCTCGCCCACGCGCTCGCGTACGACCTCGCGCACCACGTCCAGAGACACGCCTTCGTCACGCGAGGGCATTGACGGCCCCCGCGTGAGTACTTACCGTTTCAGGTAAGAATAGGTAAGATTCGGTTCGGATACACTGGACAGATTAACCGCCGCACGGGCGCTGCACCAGCGCGCGTGCACAACCCGTCACGCGCATACCCATCAACCACCTTCACCGGGGGCGCAGCATGAGAGAAGCCTACTGGACCATCTACCCCGAAGAATGGGAGGCAGCGCGCGGGTGCGTGGCGCGACTCACCGAGGCGAGCCACCGGATGGCCTTCTCGGCGTTCGTGGAGCACCTGCACGCGGGCTGGCAAATCATCGGCGCGCTCCAGGTGGAGGCGGACCGCATCATCCACGAGGGGCAGAGGGCGCCCGCCGTGGCCCGCGACGCGGCGGGATTTCTGGAGTGCGAGCCGACCGACAGCTTCCGGTGGATCGTGCACACGTCCCTGCGCGCCCTGCCGGGGCCAGACCCCACATGGACGCAGGCCATGTGCGACGTGGACGGGGAGGCGGTTGAAATCGTGCGGCAGGTGCGGATGCTCTACCTCGCGACTGCGCACCCGAAGTTCCCGCCGCTGTTCGGGGCGGCGATTCAGGACGGCTACCCCCGCCTGGTGAAGTGGTTGAGGAAGCTGCCTTCGGTGCTCCGGCCGGTGGACAGGCTGGTCGCGCGGGAGATTCGGGGTGACCCGGTGCCCATGCTATGAAAGGAGCGGGGGGCGGCTCAGGTGCCCCCCGCGTGTCCGGGTTGGTTTGCAGAAGCCTTTCGCCCACGACCTCACCGCACCCGGAGCTTGACGCATCACCCGTTTCTTCGATCTTTCGTCGCGCAGCATCCGCGAAGCACAGTCCCGTCCCAGACGCGAGCACACGAATGATCCTGGCCCTGAACGGTGTCCACCCAACGACAACCTTCAGGGCCGGAGTGTGCCTCGATGCCAGCAGTTCTCCACGACTTTCGTCTCGCCGCCGACCGGCTGGGCTACGCGCTCGCTGACGGCCGCACCCTTTTCAACGACGTCACCCTCGGCTTCGGCCGCGAGCGCACGGGGCTGATCGGGCCCAACGGCGCCGGGAAGAGCACGCTCGTCCGCCTGCTGGCGGGGGAGCTGGCCACGCCGTTCGGCACGGTCCAGCGCCGCGGCACGCTCGCGTACCTGCCGCAGAACTTCGAGCTGGCCGCCGACGGCACGCTCGCGGACGTGCTGGGGATCGGCGCGCGGCTGGCGGCGCTGGACCGCGTCTACGCCGGTGAGCCGAGGGCCGGCGACATCGAGCGGGTGGGCGACGGCTGGGACCTGCGCGAGCGGGCCGTGGCGGCGCTGGCGCGGTTTGGCGTGGGCCATCTTCCGCTGGACCGGCTCGTGGCCGGCGTGAGCGGCGGCGAGGGGACGCGGGTGGCGCTGGCGGGGCTCATGCTGCGCCGGCCGGACTTTTTGCTGCTGGACGAGCCGACCAACAACCTGGACGCCGCCGGCCGCGAGGCGCTGTACGAGCTGGTGCGCGGGTGGACGGGCGGACTGCTGGCGGTGAGCCACGACCGCACGCTGCTGCGCCTGCTGGACCGCATCGTGGAGCTGTCGCCCGGCGGCGTGCGTGTGTACGGCGGCAACTACGACGCCTGCCACGCGCAGAAGACCGCCGAGGACGCCGCCGCCGCCCGCGAGCTGGGCAGCGCCGAAAGCGCCCTGCGCGCCGCCCGCCGCGAGGCGCAGCGGATGCGCGAGCGCCAGGACCGCCGCGACAGCCGCGGAAAGGCGCAGGCCGCGAAGGGCGGCGCGCCGAAGATCTGGCTGGGCATGCAGCGCGAGCGCAGCGAGGGTACGCGCGGCCGCGTGAACGACACCGGCGAGCGCATCGTGGCCGACGGCCGTGCGCGCTTCGACGCGGCCCGCGCGCGGATGGAGGAGCGCGCCCGCATCGCCCTCGACCTGCCGTCCACGGGGCTCGCGGCGGGGAAGGTGGTCGTCGAGCTCGATCGGGTCTCCGTCATGCGCGAGGGGATGGAGCGGGCGGCGCCGGAGGAGGTGAGCCTGCGCGTCGTCGGGCCGGAGCGGGTGGCGGTCGCGGGGGCGAACGGGAGCGGGAAGACGAC
>Ga0207706_10000592_pt1 | contig 38528 bp, 29 predicted proteins | sample KBSC53metaG_FD_184318 | JGI IMG/M metagenome (GOLD analysis project Ga0207706, IMG submission 184318) | Corn rhizosphere microbial communities from Kellogg Biological Station, Michigan, USA - KBS C5-3 metaG (SPAdes) (version 2) | ecosystem: Host-associated > Plants > Roots > Rhizosphere > Soil ... | reverse complement strand
AGGCCTCTCCAGGCGCAGACGACGGGTGAACGGCGGAAGCGGGTGTTCCTGCGAAACTTTCGATACTCAGCGCATTCCGAGCCTGCAGCCACTCGTTGACGAGCTCCGGTGCGACCAGGTTGCAACGAAATCGACGAAGAACCACTTTTCACGCGGCTTGCGAGGTATTCGCAACCGCCGCGTAATCGTACTACGAGATCCGGCGGAAGACTCGTCTCGTCCCGAATCCGGAAATCAGCGATTCTCCCGGCTCTGCTGAGGGGCGTGACGCCTTTAGCAGTGTAGATGAGAAGCTCCGTCCGTCCAGCGGAGTGATCGATCTGGCCACGGCGACGGCAGCCGGCGGTCGATCAGACGCGGGCGGGCGCGGCGCGGCGGTACAACTCGGCGCCGGGAACCTTTCCGAGCGCCCGTTCCAGCCCGCCGCGCGTGAGCCGGATCACGGTGAGCGTTCCCGGCACCGTCATCCCCGCCGCCGCGATCTGGGCGGTCTGGTTCCAATGGTCTGCGTCCTGGCCCGGGTACCTCATCCGCTGCACCTCGATCGCCAGCACGAACGCCGGCCGCTGGGGGAGGGCGGCGACCTGCTTGCGCACCAGCAGCGCGCGTTTCACGCCCCCCACGCGCGCCAGCCCCGCGGCCAGCGCCCGGGCGTGCTCGTCACCCAGCCCGTGGGGAAGGAAGCGGTCGCCGGCGGTCACCTTATCCGGGTCGCGCTCGGCCGCGGCGCGCTCCAGGGCGGCGGTGTGGCTCTCGCTGCGCCGCCGGAACGCCCCGGCCTCGGGCGCGCGCCCGGCATTTTTGAGGAACTCGGCCGCCAGCGCGCAGCAGCGGGGGACGGCGTCGATGTCCATCTCCATCGCGCGCTCCAGGTGCGGCAGGCCCGCGGCGTCGCCCCGGGCCAGCAGCGTGTGGCCGAGGAGGAAGTGCACCGTGGCGTCGTCGCCGCCGGCGGCAACGAAGTCGCGCATCAGCGGCATGGCCACCGTCTCGCCGTGCACCTGCACGGTCAGCAGGATGCGCTCTCGGACCTCCTGGGCCGGCAGCGGCCCGGTTCCGGCGCGCGCCTCCAGCGCGGTGAGGCGCTCCGACCTCTGCAGGTGCTCGTTGTGCTTGCGGCGCCACGAGAACTGGGCCGTGTCGGCCCACTTGCGGCTGAGGCGGTCCGCCAGGCTCTCGGCTTTCGTGCCCAGGAACGCCGCGGCGGCGCTGGGCCGCGCGGGCCCGGCGGGGAGCGCGGGCGTGGCGCCGAGCGACGCCAGCCGCTCCGCGAGCGAGGGGTGCGTGTCCCACGGCTCGGTGCGCCGCGCGGCCGCGTCCCTCAGCCAGCGTTCCGCGTCCGCATGCCGCGCCGCGCCATGCCCCTCGGCCAGGAGCCGGCGGTAGACGCCGGCGGGGGCGGTGGGGCCTTCGGGCACCTTCGCGAAGACCTCGGGCCAGAAGGCGGACGCCAGGTATGCGGCCGCCGTCTCCACCCGGCAGAGCGCCGCGGCCGCCACCCCGGCCCCGGCCACGCGGGCCGCCTCGCGGTCGGCGTCGAACTCGTGCGCCCGCCGCAGCACGGCGGTGTAGGCCTCGAAGTAGGGCGCGTACCAGCGCAGGAAGCCGCGGAACAGCCCCGCCGTCCAGTGCCGCTCGTGCTGCAGGTCTTCGAGCACGGCGGCCCAGGTGGCCTGCACGCGGTAGATCCACACGCCCAGGCGGCCGTGCTTGCCCGACACGTGGCCGTACTCGTGCGCCAGCACGGCGCGGAGCTCGTCGGGGGTGAGGCACGCCGCCAGCGGCAGGCCGATGGTGAGATAGGTGCGGTAGAAACCCAGCACCCCCAGCCGCGGCACCTGCGCCACCGAGGCGTTGAACTCGCCGTCGATCAGCAGCTGGTGCGGCGCGGGGCCGCGCATCGCCTTCCGCACGCGGTCGATCTCGGCCCACAGCGCCGGCGCCTCGGCGCGGGTGACGGCGATCCCCTTCGGCGGCGGGATGTCGATCTGCAGTGCCGAGACCAGGATGCCGATGAACAGCAGGAGCGGGATGATCAGCTTGAGGAACTGGAACTCGCCCATGTTGAACATCACCACCACCAGCACCACCTCCAGGGCGATCAGGAAGAAGACCAGCCCCAGGATCAGCCCGTACGCCAGCGCGGCCAGCGCCAGCACGCGCGCGCGGTATAACCGCGGGTGCCGCGCCGCATACTGCGCGAGGCGGGGGAGCTTCGCTTCATGTCTGTTCTGCACGGTGGGTTGTCCTGCGAAAAAAGAACGGGAAGGAGATGGACAGCGGCACGGATCTGGTCCGGAAAATGTCGGGAGGAGGAGGAAGGCGCAATACGCGCGTTCACGGCGTCCCCCCGACCGCGCGCCGGGACGGTCGGGAGAGGTCCATCCCGCCGCGACGCCGTCCCATTTTTCGCCCGTCGTGGTTGCCGCGGCTTCACCCCGCCGGTGGCGAAACCTGGCCGATCACACCCAGACGGTGTGGATCGCCAGCTCGGGGACGGAGCCCAGGCGCACGGGGAGCACCGACTCGCCGATGCCGCGCGACACGTAGAGCGGCACCTTGCTGCCGCCGCGGAACCAGCCGCGCACGTACCCCGCGCTCCCCGGCGGCAGCATGGGCGCCCAGCCGAAGAACGCCACCTGGCCGCCGTGGGTGTGCCCGGAGAGCATCGCCCGGAACTCGGCCGCCTGTGCCTCGACGCCGCCGCTCACCCGCGCACCGGCGGCGGACGCGGGCGCTGCGTCGTCCGCGAGCCGGTCGCGGTAGCCGGGGGAGTGGGCCAGCAGGAGGCGCGCGTGGGCGGGCTCGGCGCCGGTCAGGGCGCCGCGCAGCTCGGGCGCGCCGCCCACCATGTCGTCCAGCCCCGTGATCCCCAGCCGCCGCCCGGCGTGCGCGTGCACCACCGTCTCGTTCACCAGCAGCCGGCCGCCGTGGCGCGCGTACACCCCGGCCAGCTCGCCGCGGTCCACGCGGGCCCAGTGCTCCCAGTTCCCCAGGATGGCGTACTTGGGCGTGCGCGGGTCCAGCAGCGCCAGGAACCGGTCCAGGACGGGGAGGTCGGCCGGGTCGTCCACCGAGTCGCCGGTGAGAAGGATGGCGTGCGGGCGGATCTGGGCGAGCCGCGCGGCGATGGCGTGGTGCACGTGGCGGATGCCGTGGATGTGCAGGTCGGTGACCTGCGCCAGCACCAGCGGTTCGCGCGCCTCGGCCGTCCGCGTGCCGACCTGGTGGCGCGTCACCTCCAGCCGCCACGGCTCGATCAGCGTTCCGTAGGTTGCCGCGGCGGCTCCGGCGGCGCCCACGGAGGCGAGGAAGCGGCGGCGGCTGATCGTCTTCATTTCGGTGGACGCGGGTTCCGAAGTGGATGCGGGCGCGAGAAGATAAACACTCTCCCGCAAAAACGAATGAGCTCGCCCTCCCGGATTTCCTTTCTTGACCCAAAGCGACGCCGGTCCGACCCTCGGCTGATCCGGATGCAGAAAGAGCCGCCCGGTCGAGAGCGGCTCTTCATTGGATGCGATCCGCCCGACGCGGCGTCAGGCGCCCGCGGCGGCGGCGGCGGTGGGTTGGCGGCCGGCGGCGCGGCGGGTGACGGCGTAGTAGCCCGCCACCCCGATGGCGCAGATCAGCAGGCTGATCAGCTGCGCGATGGTCAGGCCGCCCAGGAAGCGGTCGTCCTTGGCGCGGAAGATCTCCACGATGAAGCGCTCCACGCCGGCCAGCGCCAGCCAGATGAACCAGATCGACCCCGGCACCGCGAACTTGTGGCGCAGCTTCCACAGCACGAAGAAGATGGCCAGCGACATCAGCGTCTCGTACAACTGCGTGGGGTGCACCGTCATCACCATGCCGTCGGGGACGTTGGCGGGCACGTGCACCCCGAACGCGCGCAGGTTGCCGGCGGTGCTGGGCGGCGCGCCGTTGGGAAAGGCCACGCCCCAGGGCAGCTTCGTGGGCCCGCCGTAGTCGTCGCCCACCAGGAAGCAGCCGATGCGCCCCACCGCGTACCCCAGCGCCAGCGCCGGCCCGATCCCGTCGGCGAAGGTGAGGATGGGGAGCTTGAGCCGGTTCAGCCGCCAGAGGATGGCCAGCGCGGCCAGGATGAACCCGCCGTACCACACCAGCCCCGAGCGCGAGAACACCATGTGGCGCGGGTCGGCCACGGTCTGCCGCCAGTTGAGGATCAGGTAGTAGAGCTTGGCGCCCAGGATGCCGAAGATGGCGGCCCAGCCGGCCAGGTCCCACGCGTGCTCGGGGTCCTGCCCCTTGCGCTGGAGCTCCTTGCCAAGGATCCACCCGCCGGCCACGAACGCCAGCGCGATCATCACCCCGAACGAGGTGACGGTGAACCCGCCGATTCTGAACAGGACTGGGAACATGGAACAGCGCGGTTGAAGGACGCGGACGGGTGGGCCGACGGGATCGGTCTGCAGGATTTCGAAACGCCGGGAATGATAACAAGTTACGTCACTTCGGCGCGTGCGTAAAGCCTCCGCGCCCCGGGGCAGCGGGCGTGCCGGTCCGTCCGGGGGCTCCGATCACGCCCAGGCGGTTCCATCCGCACGCGCCCAACACACGCGCGCGCCATGACTTCCGTCGAATTCGGGGTGCGAGCCTCAGGTTCGATCCACGCCGTTGCGATCTCGCCGCGCCCCTCTGCTGAGCGGAGCACCCTGATGCCCCCTGGAGCGCGGCCCCACGCCGGACGCGCTCCGGCCTCGCATTCCAGCAGCACCCGGGAGACGCTCCAGCGCTTCGCCGACTGCTTCTGGGCGGCCACCATCAGCGGCGGCACGGCGCCGTTCACCTCCACGTGGCGGAACTCGGGGATCGTGGGCACCTCGTACGGCGACACCTTCGAGGGGGCAGATGGTGGGGAGCAGCGGGATCATGCGGGTGAAGGTGACCGATTCGCTCGGCTCGCACGACTCGGCGTCGCTCAACCTGATCGGCGATCCCAACGGCCAGTGCCAGGAGGCCGATCGGCACGGTAGACGAAAGCGGGGGACGGAGCGGCGTGCTCCGTCCCCCGTCCGGCCTCATCCCCCGGCCTCCTTCTCCCGAACTGCGGGAGAAGGGGGTGAAGTGCTTCAGCGCCGATACGCGACGCGGCCGCATCCGGCTTCCGCGCCGGTCCGGAGGTGGATCTGGACGCGGTGCGGCTCAGTCGAACATGTCCCACGCGGCGCCCAGGTCCTGCCGGGAGTAGACCCGGAACGCGGTGAGCGTGTTGGTGCGCTCGATCCCCTGGATCTGGGCGATCTCCTCGGTCACGATCTCGGCGATGCGCTCGTACTCCTTCACGCGCACGATGGCGATCAGGTCGTAGTCGCCGCTCACGGAGTAGACCTCGGCCACCCCGTCGATCCCGGCGATGCGGCGCGCCAGCGCGGGCACGTCGCCGGGCACGGCGCGGATCAGCACCACGCAGGCTACCATCTGGCTCATCGGGTCACCGCTCCAGCGTTGATCGGGTACGGTTCGAGATTCTAGACGTCGGCGGCGGGTGGCTTTCCCCGGGCGGCTGAAGCCGCGGCAACAACGGCCCGAAGTCCGCCTTCGCGGACTCCCGCGCGGGCATCGGCGCGATCCTGCAAAGTCCCATCACCCGCCCCAGACGGCGGGTTGAAACCCGCCGCTGGAACTTCGAGAAGTCCGCCTTCGCGGACTGCGGGGCTGGACCTTCGCGTGGAACTCACCCCGTCGCGCGAGAATTCTCCCCCTCCCCCGCGGAGCGCGGGGAGGGGGGCCGCCGCGGCCGCGCCGATGCCAGTTCCATGGTGCCCCGAAATCCCTCGCCGCGGCCGCCCTACCGCGCCTCCTCCACCCGCCCCGCCTCTTCCGCCGCCTCGCGCGAATCGGGCTCGGGCACCACGTCGTCCGGCAGCGGGGTGCGCCGGGGAAGAAGCCACAGGCCCGCCGCCAGCGCAAGGGGCGCGGCGGCCACCAGCAGCCAGTCGGGCTCGCCGGCGTCGCTCAGCGCCAGCCTCCGCAGCGCCGGGAGCGAGACCACCACCACCGCCATCCCGTTGTTCACGAAGTGCATCAGCATGCTGGCGAAGATCGAGCGCGTGCGCCAGACGACGATCCCCATCAGCACCCCGATCCAGGCCGTGGGAAGGAAGCGGATCGCCGTTTCGCCCGACAGGTGGAAGGCGCCGAAGACCAGCGCCGTGAGCGCCACCGTGCGCCACATCCGCTGCTCGCGCGCCAGCGACTGGAAGAGCACCCCGCGGAACACCGCCTCCTCGCAGAACGCCGGCGTGACCGCCACCAGCAGCAGCAGCCACAAAAAGCGCGGCAGGTCGGTGGCGGTCACCAGCTTCTGCAGCGCGCCGACCATCTCCTTCGGCATCTCCAGGTGCAGCGCCTGCACCTGCGCCCACCCCAGCGCCCACCCCAGCGGGATCCCGCCCAGCGCCACCAGCAGCGCCCCGGCCAGCCCCCGCGCGGACGGCCGCCGCAGCGCCAGCGTCCGCCTCGCGTCGAACGGCCCGATCAGCACCAGCGCGACCGCCGGGACGAAGAGCAGCCCCCATTCGCTGTACAGCAGCCCGCGCTCGCCGAAGCGCGCCTGCAGCGCCGTGCCCGCGTGGAAGTAGAGGAGCGCGATCGCCGCCACGAAGACGAACGCCTCGGCGGGCAATGGCACCCGGCGCGGGCCGGCGCGCCAGGCCGCCGTCCGTTCGCGCCACCCCCCGCGCGGCGCCGTGGACGCGCCGCCGCCGAAGAGCACGTCCTCGCGCCCGAACGCCCGCGCCGCGAAGTGCAGCGCCAGCCCGGCATAGACGATCGTCGTTCCGAACGCCACCAGCGAGGGGACCAGCCGCGCCGAGCCGCCCATCAGCTCGCGGAACATCATCGCGATCCCCACCACGGGGACGGCGGCGAGCGCGGCGTTGAACTCGATCCCCGGCAGCATGGTCACCAGGATCGGCAGGGTGCTGGCGAGCTGCACGGGGGTCAGCGCGTTCTGCGCCTCCTTGAAGCTCTGCGAGCGCACCGCGATCCCCAGGAAGAGCGCCGAGAAGAGCACCGCCAGCGGGATCAGCCCGACCATCACGAGCAGCGCGGTGCTCCACGGCAGCGTGAACTGCACGTGCGCGGCCCTGGCGAACTTGAACACGCCGCTCTGGAAGGTGAGCAGCATGCTGAGCAGGTTGGCCGCCGCCGCCGCCATTCCGATCAGCGCCACCGCCGCGAACTTGCCGGCCACGATCTCGCCCGCGGGCACCGGCGCGGTGAGCAGCGTTTCCAGCGTGCCGCGCTCCTTCTCTCCCGCCGCCAGGTCGATGGCGGGGTAGAAGGCGCCCAGCAGCGTCATCAGGATCAGCAGCACGGGAAGGAAGCGGCCCAGCGCGTACGCCCCCGTCTCCTGCGCGGTGGCGACGGACGAGTCCGCCACCGCCAGCGGCCGCGCGAAGTCCGGCGGAAGGCCGCGGGCGGAGAGCCGCTGCGCCAGGAGCGAGTCGTTCCACGCCCGCAGCGCCCCCGCCGCCACGTCGTGCGCGCGCTGCGACCGCTCGTACGATGGATCGTAGAGCACGCGCACGCTGTCCGTCCCCGCGATAGCCGCCGTCGCCACGGTCGTCTCCGGCGCCGACGCGCCGACCACGATGGCGGCCTCGGCGTGGCGGCGGCGGACGGCGGCCATGCTGGCGCTCTCGGGCGGGAGCACGCGGAGGGCGGTGTCGCGGCGCAGGAAGGCGGCGAGCGCCGGGTCCGCGCCGCGGACGGCGACGGCGGCGGGCTGCTGGGCCAGCCGGCGCTGCCCGAACAGCGTCAGCTGTTCGAGCACGACCATGAGCCCCGGATAGAGCAGGGTGGGGATCACGATCATCATGAACAGCGTGCGGCGGTCGCGGAGCGTCTCCCTCAGCTCCTTGGCCAGCACGGTCACGACGAGGCGGAGGTTCACGCGGCCTCCCGCACGATGCGCAGGAAGGCGCGCGCCAGGTTGTGCTCGCCGGTCCGTGCCACGATGTCGTCCGCCGTCCCCTCGGCCACCAGGCGTCCCCCGGCGATGATCCCCACGCGGTCGGCCAGCAGCTCCACCTCGCTCATCTGGTGGGTGGAGAAGATGACGGCGCGCCCGCGGCCGCGCGCGTCGGCGATGAAGCGGAAGATCGACTCGCTGCTCAGCACGTCCAGCCCCAGCGTGGGCTCGTCCAGCACCAGCGCGGGCGGATCGTGCACCACGGCGCGGGCGATGGACACGCGCTGCCGCTGGCCGGTGGAGAGCTTGCCGCAGAGCCGGTCGGCGAACTCGCCCAGCCCGAACGCCTCCACCATCTCCTCCACCCGCGGGGCGGCCGCGTCGTCGTCCATCCCGTTCAGCCGGGCGAAGTAGCGCAGCAGCTCGCGCGCGGTGAGCCGCTGATAGAGCCCCATCGACGCGGCCAGGAAGCCCAGCCGCCGCCGCACCTCCAGCGGCTCCCGCGCCGCGTCGAACCCGGCGATGCGCGCGGCGCCGGAGGTCGGCCGCAGCAGCGTGGCCAGGCAGCGCAGCGCGGTGGTCTTCCCCGCGCCGTTGGCCCCCAGCAGCGCGTACACCTCGCCGCCGCGCACCGTCAGCGACAGCTCGCGCACGGCCAGCAGGTCGCCGTAGCGCTTGGAGAGGCGGTCGAATTCGATCACGGTCTCTTGGTGCGGGGGTACGGAGGTGCGGGGGTGCGGAGGTGCGAACCGGCGCGCGCCGCGGCCGAGCCATGGCAGAACGCGCGCCGAAAGCTACGCGGCGCGCGTTCGAACGGCGAGGCGGGGATGATCCAGGGCGGTTGATGCCCGCGGTGAATCACACGAATGTGCGATCGCTTTCCGCGCGCGGGATGCGAGTGGACTCGCGGCTACGACGGCCCACACTCCGCCTGCGCGCCGCCTGCGCGGACTTCTCCGGACGCGAGAGGAGGAGGGGCGGCGGGACCGGCAGAAGCGGGGCGGCGCCCGACCTGAGCGCCGCCCCGTGTTTCGTACCTCCGCACCCCGTACCTCCGCACCTCCGCACCCGTTGATCAGTGCTGCAGCGCCTTCACCTCGGCGGGCAGGGAGAAGATGCTGTCGGGGATCGCCTCGTGGCTCACCGACTTGATGGTGGTCACCATCTGCTGGCCGGCCATCGACATGGTGGTCCTGGTGGGCATCTTGATCCCGTCGAAGGCCTGGTAGTCGGCGTAGGTGGCCTCGGTCTCGATCTCGCCCATCTCCGACTGCTGCTTGCTGGTGGTGGCCACCAGCAGGCCCGTGGTCTTGTCGAAGCAGTTGCGCACCTCCACGCCGGTCTTGTGCACCATCCGCACGTCCCAGCAAGGCTGGCCGTTCACCGTCCGCTCGCCCACCGTCTCCATCGTCGGAAAGGAGGCGGCCATGTCCAGGCTGCTGTCGAACTCGCTGCGGCTGAGCGTCTGGTTCAGCTCGGCGCCGCTCAGGATGCGCGGGCCCTGCATCGGGTTGTTGCTCCACGCCACGGCGCCGTCGTAGCCGCCGGTGAAGGTGCCCATCGCGCTGCTCATGCGAGTGAACACCTTGTTGGGGCGCGCCTGGTAGACGTCCATGGTCATGGTCATCCCCATGGCCGGCATGCTCATCTCGGCCACGGTGTGGCGCGCGTTGAAGCGGCCCAGCATCCCGCGCCCGCCGATCGCCTCCACGTACTTGTCCACGATCTGCTTGGCGGGCGGAAGCTGCTGCGCGCGGGCGGTGCCTGCGTGCGCGGCCAGGGCCAGTGCGGCCACCGCCACGGTACGAATGCGGTTCATCACGAATTCTCCTCGCGTTGTACGCGCGCCGGGCCGATGTGCCGTGCGCGCCCGTGCGGCGGAACGCCCCGCCGCGAGCCTGTCACCGCGCGCCCGCGCGGCTCCGTTCCCGTGCGATCCAGGCCAGCGCCGCCTCCAGCGCCAGGTCGTGCCCGCCCAGCAGCGCGGCGCGGGTGGGCGGCGCCGCCACGTCGGGCGTCACCCCCTCCCCCTCGAAGCGCAGCCCGCGCGGGCCGGTGAAGTCGGCCACGGCGTGCATCAGCACGTCGCCGTTGGGGAGCTTCTGCGCCCACGCCGGCAGCGCCTGCCCCGCCGTGGGCTCGCCGAACACCCGCACGCGGCCGAGCTGTTTCAATCCCCCCGCGAAGAACTCGCTGGTGCTGCCGGTCATCGCGTCGGTCAGCACGGCCACCGGGCCGGCGTAGGGGCGCACCGGCCGCGCCCGGGTGTCCACCCGGCGGGGATTGATCACGAAGTTGAGCGTGGCGGTGCGCATCCGCATCACCCCCAGCGTGTCGGGGCGGTCCACGAAGTGCCCCGCGAACCCCGGCGCCAGGAACCCCGCCCCGCCCAGGTTGCCGCGCAGGTCGATCACGAATCCGTCCAGCGCGCGGAACGAGTCCACCGCCGCGTTCAGTCCCGCCACCACCACCGGCATCCAGTAGTTGAAGCGGATCACCCCGGCGCTTCCGCCGCCCGGCAGCGCCACCCGGCGCGTGTCGAGCCGCACGTCCAGCCGCGGCAGGTTGCCGAACTTCTCGCTCATCGCCGCCGGCGCGCGCAGCGCCAGCGTCTTGCTCACCACACGGTCGGCCCCGTCGCGGAAGCGGACGCGCAGCGTGCCCCCCGGCGCGCCGCGCAGCGCGGACGACGCGGTGATCCAGGCGTAGAGCTGGCGCTTGCGCGGCTCGTTCGTCCCCGGCACTCGGTCCACCACGGCCAGCATCTGCCGCGCGGTGCGGGTCCCCACGGCTTGGACGATCCACCCCGGCCCCACGCCGGCGAGCGCGGCGGAGCCGCCCGGCTCCACGCGGGTGACCACGAGTTCGCCGCCCACCAGCCGCACCTCCATCCCCGTGTCGCCCGGCCGGTCCGCGTCGTCGGCGGACAGGCTCTGCTGCACGTCGCCGGGGATCAGGTCGAAGTGCGAGTACGGCAGGCGGTGCAGCGCCTCGTCGATCACCCTGCGCAGCGCCTGGACCGTGGTGGCGCTCGCGGCGCGGGGGCGCAGGTCGGCCCGCGCCTGCCGCCACGGGCCGTTCGCCACGGCGGTGTCCCACAGCGTGCGGTCGATGGACGCCCACGCGCTGTCGAAGGTTTCGGCCGCCAGCGCCGGGGTGATCGGCGTGGCGGCGGCGCGATGCGGCGCCTGCGCGGCGAGCGGCGCGGCCGAGAGCGCCAGGACGGCCGCCGCGGCGGCCAGCGATCGATACGGCTTCGTCACGATTCGGTTGCAGGGCGTCGGGACCGGCGTTTCGGAGCGGGAAAGATAACCCCGCCGCGCCCGGTGCGGAGAGGTGCGCCCTCGCCAGCGGCGGAATTCACGGCGCGAACGGTCGGCCGCGGCGGGCGAGCGACGGGGATCGAGCGCTGCTTCACCCCCGGGCCCCGACGGCGGGTTGAAACCCGCCGCTGAAACATCGGGAAGTCCGCCTTTGCGGACTGCGGGTCGGCATCGGGCGTTGTGAGAGGCATCGCCGCGGCTGCGGTTGGCCCCCCCTCCCCGCGCTTCGCGGGGGCGGGCCGGGGGAGGGGGCCCGCCGCGGCATGCGCCGGCGCCCGCCCGACGCCGCACCCGTCCTCTCGAGCCCCGTCACCCACCGCTGCTCGTCGCGACCGCGCGGACCACGTCGTCGATGGCGGCCTTCATGCGCGAGGAGGGCTGGCCGCTCTTGTTGGCGATGATGGAGAAGACGGCGACCCGGCCGTCGTCCATGGTCACGAAGCCGCTCAGCGAATCGACGTTGCCGATGTATCCGGTCTTGGCGGACACCCGCCCCGGCAGGTCGGAGAAGCGCGTCTTGAGCGAGCCCTCGCGCCCGCTCACCGGCAGGTTGTCGCGCACGATGCGCATCCGCGGCGTGCGGTGCACGTAGGAGAGGAGCTGCACCAGCGCCCGTGGCGTCACCAGGTTGCCCGCGCTGAGCCCCGATCCGTCGCGCAGCTCCACGTCCGCCGAGTCGATCCCGACCACGCGGGTCAGGAAGTCGCGCTCCACGGCGATCCCCGCCTCCCAGCTCCCCTCGCCGCGCACCTCGCGCCCCACCGTCTTCAGCAGCGTCTCGGCGATCCAGTTCTGGCTGTTGAGCAGGATCGGCGCGATCACGCGCGGCAGCGGGTCGGACCAGTGCTCGGCGAGCACCGTGGCGTGCGCGGCGGGCGAGGCGGCGGCGGACGAGACCACGCGCACCGAGGGCCGGCCCACGGCGATCCCCTTGCGGTCCAGCGTTTCGCGGAAGGTCACGCCGGCGTACTCCGCGCCGTTCTCCACCGCGAAGAACTCCACGTCGGCCCCGGCGCCGCTGGGCATCTGGCCCACGGCGCGGATGCGGCGCGGGCCGGCGCGCTCCAGGTCGAAGGTGGAACGGCCGCGCGGGCCCACGGTGATGGTGCGGTTCTCCACCTCCACGTACTCGCTCTTCGGCTCCCAGCTCACCAGCGCGCGCTCCCCCACCGCGCCGGGCTGGATGTGCACCTCCACCGAGTTGTCGTTGAAGCCCAGCGCGCCCACCGGGGCGGCGTACCACCAGCGCAGGTCGTACGCCTCCCAGTCTGGGCGCACGTGCGTGGCCTCGAAGTAGCTGTCGTCGGCCACCACCTGCCCGGCGACGCGGGTGACGCCGCGCGCCCGCAGCGAGTCGGCCAGCTCCTCCCACACCGCGGTGCGCGGGCCGTAGCGGTCGCCGATCAGCGGGTCGCCGCGGCCGTACAGCACCAGGTCGCCCTCCAGCACGCCGCCGCGCACCGGGCCGGTGCCGTACAGGGTGGTGCGGAAGCGGTAGCCGGGGTCCAGGTGGTGCGCGGCGGTGGTGGTCACCACCAGCTTCAGGTTGCTGGCGGGGATGAACAGACGGTCGGCGTTGCGCGCGTACAGCACCCGGCCGCTCTCGGCGTCGCGCACCTCGATCCCCCAGTCGGCGCGGCTCAGCGAGGGGCGCGCGAGCACCGCCTCGATGCGCTCGCGCAGCGACGACGGCGCCCGTGTTGCGCTGGACGCACGCGCCGGTGCTAGATTGTCCGCCGCCTGCGCGGCCAGCGAGAGCGGCGCGGACCCGAAGGCCAGGGCGGCGGCGAGGAGGGCGCGGAGCGCCCGGGCGGGGCGGAAGGTCATGGGACTGCGGATCGAGAGCCGGAGTCAGCGGGGTACACGGGGAGCGCCAGCACAGCCATGAGCCGGATCCTGTTCGCGGAAGACGACGACGCGCTGCGCCAGATGACGATGCAGGTGCTCGCCTCCGCGGGCCACCAGGTGCGCGACGTCGCGGGCGGCGCCCAGGCGCTGGACGAGATCGCGCGCGCCCAGTTCGACCTGGTGGTGCTGGACTACCGGATGGGGCAGCCCGACGGCTTCGAAGTGTGCCGCCGCATCAAGCGCGACCCGGCCACCGCGCACGTGCCGGTGCTGATCCTCACCGCCCAGCGCGGGATCGAGGACCGGCTCGACGGCTTCGACGCCGGGGCCGACGACTACCTGGCCAAGCCCTTCGACCCGCGCGAGCTGCTGGCGCGCGTGGCGGCGCTGCTGCGGCTGGCCCAGCGCGGGCGCGACCGCAACCCCACCACCGGGCTTCCCGGCGGCGAGGCGATCTACCAGGAGCTGGAGCGGCGGCGCCAGCAGGGCACCCGCTTCGCCGTGGCCTACTTCGACCTGGACCACTTCAAGCCCTTCTCCGACCGCTTCGGCTTTGCCGTGGCCGACGCCGCCATCCGCGAGGCCGCGGCCGCGCTCACCGGCGCCGCGCGCGGCCACCCCGAGACCTTCGCCGGCCACGTGGGCGGCGACGACTTCGTGCTGATCTGCCGGCTGGACCAGGCGCGCCGGCTGTCGGAAGAGGCCCGGCGCCGCTTCGTCACCGGCCTGCGCCGCCACCTCCCGCCCGACGCCGTGACCGCCGACCGGTACCGCGCCGTGGACCGCTACGGCGAGGAGCGCGACTTCCCGCTCACCCGCCTTTCCGCGGCGATCGTGCGCATCGACCCCGCCCGCTGGCCCGCCGTGCAGCACCTGGGCGAGGTGGTGGCCGAGGCCAAGCGCCAGGCCAAGGCCGACGGCAGCGGCGGGATCGTGGAGGTGGACGCCGTACCCTGAGGGGACAGGGTACAGGGAACAGGGGACGGCGGGCGGCTCCGCCCGGTCCGCGGCCAGATGATCCGTGGGGCTAATGTAACACGCCGCCGGCCGCGCGCTCAACCGGCGGCGCGCAAACGAGATCGGGCCCCCGCGCAGCCGCGCCGGGACCCGATCTTCTTTTGATACCTCCGCACCCCCGCACCTCCGCACCTCCGCACCCGGTCAGGCGTGCAGCCGCAGCTCGGGGCGCGAGGGGTTGAGCCCGGCGGCGCGGATCTCGAGGAAGTCGTATATGATCACGCCCTCGTCGGTGATGTCGCTCATCACGCGCATCCCGTCGTCGAGCGAGTTGAGCACCTTTTCGGCGCGCGCCATCGGCCAGCCGAACTCGGTGGCCACGTCGGTCACCGTCAGCCGCCCGCCCTTGCGCCCGGCCAGCTGCAGCACGGGAAGCTGCAGGCTTTGCAGGATCGCCTCGCGGCGCTCCTCGCGGCGGGTCTTGACCTTCTTCAGCTGCAGCCCGCCGAAGCCCGCGGCGATGGCGCCCATCACCACCATCGGGAACACCCCTTCCGACAACCCGATCATGAAAAACATGGCCGCGACCGCCAGGAGGGTGAACGCCCAGCCGCGCCCGCCCACGTGGTCGGCGCCGGGCACCACGTCGGCGGTGCGCACGGCGCCGTTGGCGCCGGGAAGGAGGGTGAGCGCCCCCATCCCGTCGGCGCCCCACCCCAGGCCGCAGGCGGGGCACACCTTGTGGGTGCGGCGGAAGAGGAGGTAGAAGACGGCCGCGGGCGCGAACACCACGGCCGAGCCCACCAGCAGCGCCACGTTGGTGCCCTTGGAGAAGTACCCCGCGCCGATGCCGCGGTAGCCGCAGCGGGGGCACACCTGCACCTGGGCGGCGGCGTACATCGACGCCGCGGACGCCATGGGCAGGGGGCCCATGGGCGCCGGCGGCATGGAGGCCGGGTAGGGCGCGCGGGCCGCGGCGGCGCCGCATACCTGGCAGGTGGCGCGCCCGTCGGCGACCCGGGATCCGCACGTGGAACAATACATGGGCGTCACTCCAGCCGCGGCGGGCGCGGCGAGGTTCATTTTCGGCGTTGGAGGATGGCCGGCGGCTCGCTCGCCCGGCGCACACGGTTTGATACGACGCCCGCCGAAAAGAGTTTCAGCCTTTCGGGCGCCGCCGCCGGGGGCGGCGTGCGCCCCCGCATGAATGGTATCTACGCGGGGCCGATCGGGGTAGGGAGTCGTTCGCTAAACCGTGCCGCGGCGCGTGCTTGGCGCCCCATCGTGCCGGGCGGATGGGTGGGGCCGGAGCGGGCCGGGCCGGCCGGGGGGAGAGCGCGGCTAGCGGCCGGGCAGGTGCGGCGAAAGGAGCAGGTGCACCAGCAGCATGCCCACCAGGATGCCCGCCGCCGCGCCTGCGAGCACCGCGCCCAACAGCCTTGTCCGTGCCCGCCAGGGATTCCGCGCCACGTGTCCGCCGGTCCGCCGTGAAAGAGTGCCAGGGGATGGAACGCCGCCCGCCAGTGCGAACCGCGTGCCGCCGCGCGCTTGAGCGGCCCGCGGGGGGCGGGTACATTGCCGGCTCACGTTGCCATCCGTCCACTTCGCGCGCAAGGCTGGAGCCGCACCATCCATGATCGTTGGCCTGGGGATGGACATGGTCCGCATCGACCGCGTGTGGGCGGTGCTGCAGCGCAAGGGCCCGCGCGCGCTCGCCCGCTTCTTCACCGCGGCCGAGGCGGAGCGCTGCCACGGCTCGCGCCATCCCCCCGAAAGCTTCGCCGCCCGCTTCGCCGCCAAGGAGGCGTTCTTCAAGGCGCTGGGCACCGGCTGGGGGATCGGCGGCGCGTGGACCGACGTCGAGGTCGTGTCGACGCCCGCCGGCGCGCCCACGCTCCGCCTCTCCGGCCGCGCCGCCCGCCTGGCCGCCGAGCGCGGCGCCGACCGCGTCCACGTCACGCTGACCCACAGCGACGACCTCGCCGCCGCCGTCGTGATCCTCGAGCGGGACTGAGCCCAACGCAAAGAAAACAGGTGAGAGAATCCTGGATCCCGGACCGGAGAACGGGTCTTTCCGTCCGCCTGATTCCGTTCTACGCCGCGAAGAGAGCGATGGCCGTCCATCGCGTTCACCTGCGGATACGCGTTGCAACGGAGGAGCGGAGCAGAATGGCGTGTTGCTGCGGGCGGGGTTGACGGGGCGGGTGGAGTGCGTGATAAGTTGCGGATACGGTGTGCCGCGGCCCGGCCGCGGCTCGGCAGCCACTCACGCAACGGAGGGACGCATGGCCATGAACAAGACGCTCGCCTGCGGCGAGGAGACCAACCCCACCACCAACCGCGGGTGCGAGGAAGACCTCGCCGTGGCCCCGCCGGTGGACAACCCGTTCGGCGAGTTCTGACGGCCCGGCCGGGGCGCCGCCCCGGTCTCACCCCGCGCGAGCGGCCGAACCCGACGGCCGCTCGCCTTTTTATGTCCGTGGACGGAGGAGGATGAGCGTGCTGCTGATCGCCGGGGGTGAAAGCGACCCCAACGTCGCGTCGGTGCTGGGCCGCATGCGGTGGCGCGGGATCGACGGCCGCGAGCTTCTGGTGGGCGTCGCCAACCCCGGCCTCACCTGGGATTTCCAGTCCGACTCGCTGCGGGTGGACGGCGAGGAGGTGCGGCCCGCCGCGGTGTTCCTGCGCTACGACGTCTTTTCCACGCTGGCCGACGAGCGCCCGCCGGTCACCTTCCGCGCGCAGGCCTGGTTCACCACCCTGCACGGGTGGATCCAGGCGCACCCCGGCGTACGCGCGCTCAACCGCCACGCCACCGGCGGCGCCAACAAGCCGCACATCCTGCACACCGCGAAACGGATCGGGCTGCGCATCCCCTTCACGCTGATCACCAACGAGCTCGATGCGCTGGAGGCGGACGCGAGTCGGCTGGGGCCGATGATCGCCAAGCCGGTGCCGGGCGGCGGCTTCGCGCAGGACGTGGGCGAATTGCTGGCGAAGACGCCGCGCCGCGAGGGCCGCTCCGCCGCGCCCGCCTTCGTGCAGCGGCGGATGGAGGCGCCCGAGGTGCGCATCTACGGCGTGGGGCGGGAAAGCGCGCGCCGCTTCATCCCCTTCCGCGTGGAGAGCGACGCGCTGGACTACCGCGCCGACGCGGAGAGCCGGGTGGTGCATCTCCCGCTCGACACGGTGGACGCGGAGGCGGTGGAGGGGCTGGGCCGGCTGATGGACACGCTGGAGATGGACTACGGCGCCGCCGACTTCAAGACCTGCCCCGAGACGGGGCGGCTGGTGTTCCTGGAGATCAACAGCGGCCCCATGTTCTCCGCCTTCGACGAGGTGAGCGGCTGGGCCGTGAGCGACGCCATCCTCGACTACCTGACCGGGTCGGGCTAGCCGCCGTTCATCCACTCCTTCTCACCGCCCGCTCCGTGCACCGGCGGCTGGGTGCGCCCCTGTGCACATCCTCTCGGCCGCGCTCGGGCCAACGATCCGCGAAGGCGGACGTCACCCGCGGGCCGGATCCGGAATCACGCCTCGCCCAGCACGAAGTAGAGCCCGAAGTCGACGTGCGCGTCCACGGGCTGGGTGCCCACGCGCGCCGGGGTGAAGCGCATCGTCGGCGCGATGCGGAGCGCCTCGGCGTCTACCGCCGGCTTGCCGCAACTGCGGATCAGGCGGGCGTACGCCACCTCGCCGTCGCGCGTCACCACCAGCTGCAGGTCCACCCGGATGCCGCGGCGGCCCTGGAAGATGTCGGTGAAGTGCTGCACCACGAAGCGGTTGATCAGCGTCCGCACCTCGCGCGCGTTGGCGATCGCCGGCGCGGTGGTCCGCTCGCCCGGGGGGAGCGCGGCCGGGTCCAGGCGCACGTGCCACAGCTGCGGCCCCGCCCCGGCGATCGTCTTCAACTCCGCCCGCACCCGCTCGACGGCCGGCGCCAGTGCCGCCTCGGTGACGGTGGCGTGCGCCAGCTTCAGCTCGGTGCGGCCGGTGGCGGGGTCCGCCGCGAGCACCACCAGGCCGGCCGCCGGCGCGCCGCCCTCCGTGGCCGCCGCCATCACCTCCGCCGCGAAGCGCTGCCGCAGCGCCTGCGCCGAGTCGCCCGCGGCGGGAGGGAGCGCCGCGGGGGTGGAGGATTGCGTCGCGGCCGGGGACGGCGCCTGGGCGTGCAGCGGCGCCGCGAGCAGCACGGCGGCGGCCAGCCAGCGTCGGGTGGAGATGCGCGGCATCGGGGTCGGGATCGCGGGTGGGTCTGGTAGATGATGTGCCTGGAAGCTCGCCATGCGCCGCCGCTCCGCGCAAGCCTCGGGAAATGTCCCCACTCCGTCGGAGCGATACCCTGTCTGTCGCTCGGGCGCCGAGCACAGATCCTTCGGCCGCCGCCACAAGTCGTTGCTGAAGCATGGTTTGGCGCGGCGGCGACCTCAGGACGACGGTGGCTCGGTCGGGGAATCCAGAAGCGGTTCAGTGCAGCTCTTCGCGCCAGTTGCGGGTGGAGAGGGAGCCGGCGAGCGCGAAGAGCTGCGTCACCAGCGTCCAGGCAAGGAGGGTGACGGAGAGCTTCAGCGCCAGACTGGGCGTCTCGAACGCCGCGCGCAGGATGCGGCCGCCGCGCAGCACGATCCCCGCGATCACCCAGCCGGCCAATACGATCGACAGCACCCACGCCCAGCGCCGGCGCTGCCCCAGCCCCACCGCGACCGCCACCGCGGCGATCGCCTCGGCCGCGAGCGTGGCCGTCGCCAAAATTTCGGCCGGGTTCGACGGGACCCGCAGCCCCAGCAGCATGAATCCGATCACCGGAAAGAAGAGCAGTTCCGCGATCCGCACCACCTTCAGCGAGGTGGGGAGCGAGCGCACCTGCGCCCTCCGCTCCTCGCGCGAGGCGGACATCGAGGTGCGCTCGCGGGCGGCGTCGGGAGCGGGGGTGCGCGGGCGGCGCTGCGGCATCGGGGTGCGGTCGCTGGTGGGCGCGGATGGACCGGAATCGCGCGGAATCTCCGCCCCGCGCGCCGCCGCCGCAATCCGCGGAGCCGGTGCGGTCAGGATCCGCCGGCGATGCGCCCCGCGACCCACATCGCCCCGAGAATGCCCGGTCCGTGGATCAGCACCGCGGCGGCCACGATGATGAGGAGCGTCCGCCGCGAGATCCACCGCTCGGCCAGGGCGCGGCGCAGCAGGTAGACGGAGAAGGGAAGATTGAACGCCAGAGCCGTCGCCACGCCCGGCGCATAGCCGCGCAGGAAGATGGCCGCGGCGGCGTGCGACGCGACGTTCACCAGCATCACCGCCTGCATCAGGAGCAGCAGCACGATGCCGGTCCGGGTCTCGCGCCGCGCGACGCCGAGCAGCCAGACCACCCACGGCAGCACTGTCACGAACGCGAGCGCGGCCAGGAACTGCGGAACCGTGGGGATCAGCCCCGCGAGCGATGCGGGGAGGCGGGCGGGGAGCGTCCGCAGCGCGGCGGGCATGGCCAGCGCCTCTTCGGCGTCGTGCACGGTGATCAGCACCGGCACCAGCAGCAGCGCCGCGCGCCGGGAGCGGCGCGGCGCGTCAGCGGCGCTGGCGGAGCGCATCGAAGTAGCGGGCGACGGAGGTGTGGTAGAGGTACACGTCACTGACGGCGCCCATCACCGCCGCCTGGATCACCGCGCGCACCGCCAGGTCGCGCGGGAACGAGCCGATCGCCAGCCCCGCCAGCGCGAACCCGCACACCGTGCCGAACGCCGCGATCACCGGGAAGCGCGACCACGGCTTCCGCAGCCACATCCCCACCGCCGCCGCCCCGAACCACCCCGCCGACGTCGCGAAGATCGGCGCCGCCAGCCGCAGCCATTCGCCGCGCGACACCGGCCGGCCGCCCACCGAGTAGCCGACGTCCGCCGGCAGCACGTCCAGCACGCCGCCCACGAGAACGGCCGCGAACACGATCGCCATCACCGTGGCCGCGATGCGGACCACGCGCAGGCTACGCGGCATCGGGGGCGCGGGAGCGGGCAATCGACCGATCGGGAGAAGGGGGATCGAGGAGTCAGGAAGACCATCAATCTTTCGCCGCACGGTTCTCCGCGCGAGATCCGTCACTACCCCTCATCCCCCCGGCCCCCTTCTCCCGGACTGCAGAAGAAGGGGGAGAACTGCAACAACTCAGCATCCAGCACTCAGCACCCGCACTCAGCATTCACGTCACCGCCGGAACGCCGCTCTGCTGGATCAGCTTGGCGACCAGCCCCGTCCACCCGGTCTGGTGCGATGCGCCGAGTCCCGCGCCGTCATCGCCGTGGAAGTACTCGTGGAACAGGATCAGGTCGCGCCAGTGCGGGTCGTCCTGGAACCGCTGCTGCCCGCCGTAGACGGGGCGGCGGCCCTGGTGGCGGATGAACAGGGTGATCAGCCGGCGGCTCAGCTCCACCGACACCTCCCACAGGGTGAGCATCTGCCCCGAGCCGGTGGGGCATTCCACGCTGAAGCCGGGGCCGTAGTACCAGTCGAACTTCTGCAGCGCCTCGATGATCAGGTAGTTGATGGGAAACCACACCGGCCCGCGCCAGTTGCTGTTCCCGCCGAACAGCCCGCTGCGGCTCTCGGCGGGCTCGTACGCCACTTCGTACGCCTGGCCGCCCAGCTCCAGCCGGTACGGATGCTCCGCGTGCCAGCGCGACAGCGAGCGCAGCCCGTGCGGCGACAGGAACTCCGTCTCGTCCAGCATCCGCCGCAGGATGGCGCGCAGCCGGGGCTCGCTGACCACCGCGAACAGGCGGCGGTCCCGCGTCCCCATGCGCGTCACCGACGCGGCGTCGCCCACCAGGTCGGGGCGGTTGTCCAGGAACCACTCCAGCCGGCTGCGGAACCCCGGCAGCCGGTCCAGCAGCTCCGCCTCGATCGTCTCCACCGCCAGCAGCGGGATCAGCCCCACCAGCGACCGGACCCGCACGTACTCCTGCGCGCCGCCGAAGTGGAGCAGGTCGTAGTAGAACTCGTCCTGGTTGTCCCAGAGATCGACGCCCTCGTCGCCCAGGGTGGCCGGACGGTCGTTGATGGCGTGGGCGATGTGGAAGAAGTGCTCCAGGAACTTGGTCGCCACGTCCTCGTAGCAGTCGTCCTGCCGGGCCAGCTCCAGGGCGATGGCCAGCATGTTCAGGCAGTACATCGCCATCCAGCTGGTGCCGTCGCTCTGGTCCAGGTAGCCGCCGCCGGGAAGCGGCTCGCTGCGGTTGAACACCCCGATGTTGTCCAGCCCCAGGAACCCGCCCTGGAACACGTTGCGCCCCTCGGCGTCCTTGCGGTTCACCCACCAGGTGAAGTTGATCAGCAGCTTGTGGAACACCCGCTCCAGAAAGTGCACGTCGCCGCTGCCGCCGCGCGTCTTGCGGTCGATCTGGTACACGCGCAGCGCCGCCCACGCGTGCACCGGCGGGTTCACGTCGCCGAACGCCCACTCGTAGGCGGGGAGCTGGCCGTTGGGGTGCATGTACCACTCGCGCAGGAGCAGGACCAGCTGGTCCTTGGCGAAATCGGCGTCCACCATCGCCAGGGGGATGCAGTGGAAGGCCAGGTCCCACGCCGCGTACCAGGGATACTCCCAGGTGTCGGGCATGGAGATCACGTCGTGGTTGTTCAGGTGCGGCCACGCGTGGTTGCGGCCCCGCCACCGCTCGTCGGGCGGGGGCGGCTGCCCCGCGTCGCCCGCCAGCCAGCGGTGCACGTCGTAGTGGTAGAACTGCTTGCTCCACAGCAGCCCGGCGATCGCCTGCCGCTGCACCCGCCGCTCGTCGTCGCTCGCCTCGGGCGCCACCAGCGTGGAGTGGAACGCGTCGGCCTCGGCGATGCGCGCGGCGAACACCGCGTCGAAGCCCTCCCACGCGGTAGACGCCGGCTCGTACATCCGCGCCGACAGCCGCATCCGCACCACCCGCTCCTCCCCCGCGGGCACGGTCCAACGATACCACGCCGCGGCCTTCGTCCCCGTGCGCTCCGGGTTCACGGCGCCCTCGCGCCCGCCCACCACGCGCTCGTGGAAGGCGTCCTTCACGTAGTGCGACGCGTTGACCGAGCCGAACAGGCGCTCGGCGTTGGTCTCGTTCCCGGTGAACAGCAGCTCGGGCGCCCCCTCGCACGTCCAGTGGTAGCGGCCCAGGGCGTGATGATCGGCCAGCACCTGCAGGCACCCGTCGGCCGAGCCCTCGGGGGGGACCAGGGACAGGGTGGGATGCGCGCCGTGGTGCGACCACGCCCAGTTGTTGCGGAACCACAGGGTGGGGAGCAGGTGCAGCTCCGCCGCGTCCGGGCCGCGGTTGGCCACGGTGACGCGGCAGAGCACGTCGTCGGGCGCGGCCTTGGCGTACTCCACCGTCACGTCCCAGTACCGGTCGTCGTCGAACACGCCGGTGTCCAGCAGCTCGAACTCGGGGTCGTTGCGCGTGCGGCGGGTGCTCTCCTCCACCAGCCGCTCGTACGGAAAACGGCGCTGCGGGTACTTGTACAGCGCCCGCATGTAGGCGTGCGAGGGGACGTTGTCCACGAAGAACCAGTACTCCTTCGCGTCTTCGCCGTGGTTCCCCTGCGGCCCGGTCACGCCGAACAGCCGCTCCTTCAGGATCGGGTCCTGTCCGTTCCACAGGCTGAGCGCCAGGCACAGCCGCTGGTCCTCGTCGCAGATCCCCAGCAGCCCGTCCTCGTTCCAGCGGTAGGCGCGGCTGCGGGCCTGGTCGTGGGTCAGGTAGCTCCACGCCTCGCCGTTCGCGCTGTAGTCCTCGCGCACGGTGCCCCACGCGCGCTGGGCCAGGTACGGCCCCCACAGCCGCCACGGCTCCCCGGCCCGTACTTCGTCCAGCCGCTTCTGCTCTTCGGTCATCGCATGAATCGAGGTTGAATCGAACGCGGATCTCCAGGCGTCGCACGAAGCATCGGGAAGAACACCTCAAGTTCGCACCGTCGTGTGCCCCCCGCGCCGATGCCCTGCCTCTCCCCCTTCTCCTGCAGTTCGGGAGAAGGGGCCGGCGGATGAGGGTCGGTCAGTACATCGTCACCTGCTGCGTGAGGCCGCCGTCCACGTAGTAGGTGCTGCCGCTGACGTAGCTGGCCTCGTCGCTGGCCAGGAACACGGCGACGGCCGCGACCTCCTCCGGCTTTCCGAAGCGGCCCAGCGGGATCTCGCTCACGGCGTTCTTGAAGGCGATGGGGTTGTCGAGCACGGACTGGTTGATGGGCGTGGCGATGGCGCCGGGCGCGATGTTGTTGGCGGTGATCCCGTGCGGCGCCAGCTCGATGCACAGGTTGCGCATCATCATGCGGATGGCGCCCTTGCTGGCGCAGTAGCTGGTGTATTCGGGAAAGGGGATGTCCTCGTGCACCGACGAGATGTAGATCAGCCGCCCGCCCCCGCCCTGCCGCACCATCTCCCTGGCCGCCGCCTGGCTCACCACGAACGAGCCGTACAGGTTGACGCCCAGCACCCGGTTCCACTCCTCGTCGGTGGTGTCCAGGAACCCCTTCTTGATCTCGATCCCCGCGTTGCACACGGCGATGTCGATGCGCCCGAACTCCTTCACCACGGTGGCGACCATCGCCTCCACCTGCGCGCGCTGCGACACGTCCGCCTCGACGGCGATGGCGTTCCCGCCGAACCCGGCCACGGCGGCCTGCGCGGCGTCGCGGTCCCTGGGCGAGCCGGGGCGGTAGTTGACGGCCACGCGCGCGCCCTCGGCCGCGAACCGCGCCGCGATGCCCGCGCCGATCCCGCTGCTCGCGCCCGTGACGAGCGCGACCCTGTCCTTCAGACGCATGGAATTCCTCCGTGTGCCGCCGGGGCGTCGGAATGGAGGTTGGAGTGCGCGTGACATGGTGGGGTTTCACGCGCCGGGCCGGGTGAGCGGGCCGGTAGGGATGCTGGGGATGAGAGTACGGGCGCAGCGGGCGTCGCGCAAACGAGAGCGGCCCGCCGGGTCGAGGCCGGCGGGCCGCTCATCTGCACTACATCGACCAGAACTATTCCGCCCAACGAACCGCGTTCGGGCCCAGGACCTCGGGTCCGTCGTACGCGTCGATTGCCGCCCACTGTTCCGGAGTGAGCGTTTCCAGGAAGTTCGGGCCGCTGTTCATCCGGCGCAGAACGGTTTCCATTGACGGAACCGTCTCGCGGCGAAGCAGTCCGAGTGAGTGCACGAACTCACGGCGCCGGTGTCTCCCAGTCGGCGACAGGCACATCGCGGCGTGCTTATGCGGGTCAGAATGGCGAATCTTCATAAGCAATCTCCCGCTCGCAATATAGCGGCCTACCTCTCTCGACAACAACGGCAAACCCCAGCCGGGCATACAAACCGAGAACGTGCGGGAGCGGTTCGATCAGCCGCAGCCTCACGGCTCCGAAAACACGAGCATATTCTTCCGCGGCCGCGAACACGAGCGGCGCCACCCGGCGGCGGAGCGGATGCTCAGGCTCGGGGCTGCTTTCCATGAAGTGGAGCGAGAGAGTGTAGCGACGACCATTCCTGCGCCGCCTGGACATACGACCGACCGATAGTCCGCATAGCACGTCGCCGCTCCACAGGGCGACCTGAAACGCTGTGGGCCGGCGGCGGAAGGACTGTGCGATCTTTGCCCAGTCCCATCCGACTTTTCGCCGCTGGAATGGAAATCCCCAGGTCTCGCGCCACGCATGGATGGCCACATCATCGATGTCGGTCAAACGAAGCCGCGCGTCTACCCGTCCCGTCCGAACCGCAAGCGCCCGTACCCGCTCAAAGGCGTAACGGCGGTTCCACCGATGTCGGCGTACGGCGTATGGATACGCAGGGAAGTCCATTCGTCAGCACCTTCCGTGAGGATGAAAGGCACATCGGTCATCGTGGGCGGTTCCGCCGATCAGCGATGCAGGAGTGCTGATCCGTCGACGGATGCTTAAGTTCATGTCTCTGTTCACTTTATGTAGCACGACGTCCTGAAAGGATCTCTCCAGGCACACGACTGCCCGGCGGCGCCCGCGTGGCCGCCGCCGAAGTGCCGAAGTCCTGTCTACGCCGTCTTCGCCTTCCGCCCGCGCCGCGGCTTCGGGTCCGCCGCCGGGGTGGCGGCCACGTCCGCGCGGCCGTTCAGCAGCGATGCCAGGAACTGGCCGGTGAACGAGTCGGGGACGGCGGCCACCACCTCGGGCGGGCCCTCGGCCACGATGCGGCCGCCGGCGGGGCCGCCCTCGGGGCCCAGGTCGATGATCCAGTCGGCCGTCTTGATCACGTCCAGGTTGTGCTCGATCACCAGCACCGTGTTGCCGCGCTCCACCAGCTTGTGCAGCACCTCCAGCAGCATCCGCACGTCCTCGAAGTGCAGCCCCGTGGTCGGCTCGTCCAGGATGTAGAAGGTCTGCCCGGTGGCGATCTTCGACAGCTCGCTGGCCAGCTTCACCCGCTGCGCCTCGCCGCCGGAGAGCGTCGTCGCCGACTGCCCCAGGTGGATGTAGCCGAGGCCCACGTCGGAGAGCGTCTGCAGGTGGCGGCGCAGGCGGGGGACGGCCTCGAACAGGTCGAGCGCGTCGTCCACGGTCAGCTCCAGCACGTCGGCGATGGAGTGGCCCTTGTAGAACACCTCCAGCGTCTCGCGGTTGTAGCGCTTCCCCCGGCACACGTCGCAGGGCACGTACACGTCGGGAAGGAAGTGCATCTCGATCTTCACCAGCCCGTCGCCCTGGCACGCCTCGCAGCGCCCGCCCTTGACGTTGAACGAGAAGCGCCCCGGCGTGTAGCCGCGCATCTTGCTCTCCGGCAGCTCGGCGAACAGCTCGCGGATGATGGTGAACAGGCCCGTGTAGGTGGCCGGGTTGGACCGCGGCGTGCGCCCGATCGGGCTCTGGTCGATGTCCACCACCTTGTCGAGCAGCTCCAGCCCGTCGATGCGGTCGTGCGCGCCGGGGATGGTCCTGGCGCGGTAGAAGCGCCGCCCCAGCGCGTTCCACAGGATGTCGTTGATCAGCGTGGACTTGCCCGATCCGCTGACCCCCGTGACGGCCACGAAGCAACCCAGCGGGATGCGCACGTCCAGGTTGCGCAGGTTGTGCTGCCGCGCGCCGCGGATCACCAGCTGGTGCCCCTCGCGCGGCTCGATGCGGCGCTCGGGGATGCGGATCTGCTGCTCGCCGCGCAGGTAGGCGCCGGTGAGCGAGGCCGGCGCGGCGATGATGTCGTGCACGGTGCCCTCGGCGATGATCTCGCCGCCGTGGCGGCCGGCGCGCGGGCCCAGGTCCACCACGTGGTCGGCCGCGCGGATGGTGTCCTCGTCGTGCTCCACCACCAGCACGGTGTTCCCCAGGTCGCGCAGCTGCTCCAGCGTCCTGAGCAGCCGCTGGTTGTCGCGCTGGTGCAGGCCGATGGAGGGCTCGTCGAGGATGTAGAGCACGCCGCAGAGCCGCGAGCCGATCTGCGTGGCGAGACGGATCCGCTGCGCCTCGCCGCCGGAGAGCGTCTCGGCGCTGCGGCCCATGGTCAGGTACTCCAGCCCCACGTTCTCGAGGAAGGAGAGGCGCTCGTTCACCTCCTTCAGGATCGGGCCCGCGATCTCGCGCGGCAGGTGCGGCAGCGCGTCCACGGCGCGGAAGAAGGCCAGCGACTCGGACACCGGCATCGCCACCACCTCGCCGATCGAGCGGCCGTCCACCGTCACCGCCAGCGATTCGGGGCGCAGCCGGGCCCCGCCGCAGGTGGCGCAGGGGAGGGTGGACATGTACTCCTCCAGCGTCTCGCGGGTGGCCTCGCTGGTGGTTTCCTTGTAGCGCGCGCCCACGTCCTTCAGGATCCCGCCCCAGCGCAGCCTGGGGCCGCCGCGCTTCGCGTCGCCGCCGGCGCCGTACAGCAGCACCTGGCGCACGTCCTCGGGGAGCTCGCGCCACGGGGTGTTCAGGTCGAACCCCATCGCCGCGGCCAGCCCCTCCAGGATCGTCCCGCGCAGGTGCCCGCGCGGCACGCCCCAGGGCAGGACCACGCCTTCCAGGATGGAGAGCGAGGTGTCGGCCAGCACCAGCTCGGGGTTGGGCTCCTTGCGGGTGCCCAGGCCGCCGCAGTCGGGGCAGGCGCCGAAGGGCGAGTTGAACGAGAACTGCCGCGGCTCCAGCTCGGGGATGCTGATGCCGCAGGTGGGGCAGGCGTACGCCTCGCTGTACAGCTCGCGCTGCGGCTCGCCCGCCTCCGCGTGGGCGATCACTTCGACCACCCCCTCGGCGTTGCGCAGCCCCTGCTCCACCGCGTCGGCGATGCGCGAGCGATTATCTTCATTGACGTCCACGCGCCTTTCGACAAAGATGGAGATGTCGTGGTTGGCGCGGCGGTTGAGCGGGGGCGTTTCTTCCAGGCGGTGCTCGGCGCCGTCGATGCGGGCGCGCGAGAACCCCTTCTTGCGCATCTCGTCGAACAGCTCGCGGAACTCGCCCTTCCGCCCCCGCACCACGGGGGCGAGGATCTCCACCCACGTTCCCGCGGGGAGCGCCATCACCCGCTCCACGATCTGCGACGCGCTCTGCCGCTCCACCGGCTTCCCGCAGGTGGGGCAGTGCGGCACCCCCACCCGCGCCCACAGCAGGCGCAGGTAGTCGTAGACCTCGGTCACGGTGCCCACGGTGGAGCGCGGGTTGCGCCCCGCCGTCTTCTGCTCGATGGAGATGGCGGGGGAGAGGCCCTCGATCGAATCGACGTCGGGCTTCTCCATCATCCCCAGGAACTGGCGGGCGTACGCGGAGAGGCTCTCCACGTAGCGCCGCTGCCCCTCGGCGTAGATGGTGTCGAAGGCGAGCGAACTCTTGCCGCTCCCCGACAGCCCGGTGATCACGGTCAGCCGGTCGCGGGGGATCTCGACGCTGACGTTCTTGAGGTTGTGCTCGCGGGCACCACGGACGATCAGGCTTTCTTCAGGCATCCCGAAAAGTTACCGCAGATCGCGCCCGCATTCAACCGTCCGGATGCGGGGCGAAGTGATCGGGGGGCACGCGGCGCCGCGCCCCTCCGGAAAAACCGCTCTCCCCGCCGCACCGGCGTACGCCGTCCGGACGCGCGGGATCGGATTGATACACCGGATCGTGCCATCGCTGTCACGCGGCGTTGCATGCGCATCGTCCATTTGATTTCTCCGCCCCGATCGCGCCAGCGCCGGAATCGTCCCAAGCAGGTCCACTGCAAGGAGATGGCAGAAGGGCCCGGGAATGGGTGGGAGCCGGGTCCAACGGTTGCCGACGCTTTCACCGCACATTCGGCGTGCGTCTCCCGAAACCCGCGGGTGTGCGATCCATGGGCGGATGTCATTCGGCGTCCGCCCTCCTTCCCATCCCTCAACAATGGGGATAGCACAATGAAAGACGAAGAACGCGACGACGATGCGGGCGGCTACGGCTGGTCGGAGCCCGACGCCTCGAGCGGCGGAGACGAGAGCGCCGGCGGCGGGGACGGCGGCGGCGACGGCGGGTCGGGCGGCGGGATCAAGCTGCCGCGGCACGAGTTCGTCACCAAGCTGGTGAAGGACCCGTCCAACGTGTCGGACGACGACGCGCTGGTGCTGCTGAACGGCTTCGCCGGCGACAGCGACGAGGAGGGGTACACGCGCCTGTACTGCGACCCCACCCTCGAGAGCTACACCGACGTGAAGGACGAGGACATCCTTCACTACGAGGAAGACGGAATGGTGGGGTACCGCGTGTGGGCGCGGAAGGGCGCCCAGGTGCGGCAGGGGAAGCGCGGGCAGAAGAAGGGCGAATCCGGCAGCTTCTTCTCGGGCCCGCTGCTGAAGGACTACGGCGGCGGCCAGGGGACGGGCGGCCAGGGCACCGGCGGCCAGGCCGAGGTGCAGACCACCGTGATCGGCCCCACCGGGTGGCGCTACTGCACCCTGATCACCTGCCCACCCACGCACCACCAGGAGTGTACCTGGATCTGCCCGCTCCCCTCCACCACGCGCTGCCTCCCGCCCAGCTTCGAGTGCCCGCCCGGCGGGCAGGGCGGCGGCGGCGCGCAGGGCGGCGGCGGACCGATCGGAGTGACCGGGTGGCTGGGGTGCACGCACATGCTGGGCTGCCCCCGCACCAGCACCTGCCCGCCGACGCACATGCCGGGTTGCCCGAGCTCGTCCACCTGCCCGCCGCAGGGCGGCGGGGCCGACGCGCTCGCTGGGGCGCAGGGCGGTGGCGGCCAGAGCACGGCGGCCACGGTGTGCACGCAGGTGGGCTGCCATCCGATCGGGATCACCGGGTGGTACGGCTGCCAGCAGCCCAGCCACTCGCTGGCGACGGTGTGCACGCAGCACTGCGGCCACACGCACCTGCTGGGCTGCCCCGGCACCTCCACCTGCCCGCCGCACGGTGGTGGCGGCGGTGGCGGCGCGGCTGACGCGCAGGGCGGCGGCGGCCAGAGCACGGCGGCCACGGTGTGCACGCAGGTGGGCTGCCATCCGATCGGGATCACCGGGTGGTACGGCTGCCATCAGCCCACCCACTCGACGGCCACGCTGTGCACGCAGATCGGCTGTGGCCACACGCACCTGCTGGGCTGCCCCAGCTCGTCCACCTGCCCGCCACACGGTGGCGGCGCGGCTGACGCGGTGCAGGGCGGTGGCGGCCAGAGCACGGCGGCCACGGTGTGCACGCAGATCGGCTGCGGGCACGGCACCATCCACCCCACCATCTGGACGCAGATCGGCTGCAGCACGCAGGCCGGCTGCATCCACCCCACCACCTGGACGCAGATCGGCTGCGGACCGGGGCCGGTGATCCCGCAGGGCGGCGGCGGGGCCAACGCGGTGGGCGCGGCGCAGGGAGGCGACCAGAGCACCGCGGCCACGCTGTGCACCCAGGTCGGCTGCATCCATCCCACCATCTGGACGCAGATCGGCTGCGAGCACACACAGGCGCTGGGCTGCCCCAGCTCGTCCACCTGCCCGCCGCAGGGCGGCGGCGGCGGCGCGCACGGGATGGCGGCGGCGCCCGGTCCGCACACCTACGGGCCGGCGTGCACGCTGGGCTTCACCTGCACCTACGTGGGGTGCCCCGGGACCGCGCCGCAGAACACCGCGGCCACGGTGTGCACGCAGCTCGGGTGCGGCCACACGCACCTGCTCGGCTGCCCCAGCAGCAGCACCTGCCCGCCGCACGGCACCGCGGCCACCGTGTGCACGCAGGTGGGCTGCCCCGCAGGGCCGGGGCCGCATACCTACAGCCCGGGGTGCACGCTGGGCTTCACCTGCACCTACGTGGGGTGTCCGCGCTGAGGTGACGGCGCGGTGAGCGGCGGCGGGCGCGTCCACGCGTCCGCCGCCGTGGCCGGACCGAACGAGGCAGTTCAAAAACGGGAGACGCACGCGGCGCGAGGCAGGGCCGCCGGCCCACCGGCGGCGGTCCCGCTTCCCGCCTCTCCCCGGCATTCTCAACCCGATCACGGGACCCATGATCCTTTCCTCGCGCACGCTGCCGCACTACCTGGTGGACCGCGGGCTGATCCCCGCCACGGCGGTGGTGGACGGCGACTACTCCGCGCGCGAGATGTCGCGCCGCAACCGCAACTTCCGCGTGACGGCGGGCGCCGGCCCCGGGCTGTTCGTCAAGCAGCCGGGGGACTGGGAGCCCTTCTCCACCGACACCCTGCGGCGCGAGGCCACCACCTACCTGCTGGCCCGCGACGACCCCGACTTCCAGGCCCTCGCCGAGATGATGCCGCGCTTCGTGGACTGGGACGCGGCGCACTACGTACTCACCATCGAGCTCCTTCCCGCCGGCGAGAGCCTGGCCGAGCACCACGCGCGCACCGGGCGCTTCCCGGCGCGCATCGCGCGGCGGCTGGGCGAGCTGCTGGGGCGCTACCACCGCCACGCCGGCTCGGCGCCCCGCGACGGCGCGCGCGGCGCCGTGTATCCGCGCGGCATCCCGTGGATCCTCAACGTCGTCCACCACAACCCCAGCCACGTGGGGCAGGTGAGCGCCGGCAACCACGCGCTGGTGGAGATGCTGGGCCGCTACCCCGCCTTCGCCCCCGCGCTCGACGCGGTGCGCGACGGGTGGCGCCGCGACGCGCTGATCCACGGCGACATGAAGTGGGAGAACTGCCTGCTCCTGTCGGCCGACGACGCGGCGGTGCCGGAGCTGCGCATCGTGGACTGGGAGCTGGCCGACTTCGGCGACGCCTGCTGGGACGTGGGCTCCGTCTTCCAGGCGTACCTCGCCTCGTGGATCCTGTCGATCCGCGACGCGGGCGCGCGGGCCGAGAGCCTGGCCAGTCTGGCGTCGATCCCCATCGAGCAGATGCAGCCGGGGATCCGCGCCTTCTGGAGCACCTACGTGGCCACGCTGGGGCTGGACGCGCGCGCCGCAGACGAGCGCCTGCGCCGCAGCATGCTGTTCGCCGCCGCGCGGCTGATCCAGACCGCGTGGGAGCACACCGCCTACCTTCCCCACGTTCCACCCCACGTGCTGCTGATGATGCAGGTCGCCATGAACATCCTCACCCGCCCGGACGACGCCGTGCGCCACCTTCTCGGTTTCGCCGAAAGGATCGCGGCATGAGCGGCCTGAACGAGCTGCGCCCCGCGCTCGACGCGGTGGAGATCGTCTCTCCCACCGCGCTGCGCTTCGGCGGACAGCCGTACGAGCGCCCGGCCGCCACCCCCGCCGAGGCCGCCGCCGCGCACTCCGGCGCGATCGTCATCCCCCTGCTGACGGAAGTGCTGTACGGCCAGGCGTACGCGCGCCGCTTCGGCTCCCAGCCGGCGTCCCCGCCGCTGCCGGGGCCGGGGGACGACCTGACGTCCATCCTCTCGGCGGCGCACCCGGGGCGCGACCGGTGGGAGGATGGATGGGAAATCCGCCAGCCGCTGTCGACGGGGCGCGTGGTGGCCGGCCGCGGCCTGGACGCGCGCTTTCTGTGGCCCGGCGAGTTCGTGCTGGCCGACGGCCCGGGGATGCAGCCGGTGAAGGGCGCGCGCATCCGCGTCTGGCGCCCGCGCGAGTCGGCCACGCTGCAGGCCGGGTTCTGGTTCGCCTTCGGCGCCGCCGGGGGGAGCGAGGAGCTGCCGCTGCTGCGCGTCTACTTCAACCTCACGGCCGACGCGGCGCCGGTCCTGGTCGCGGCGCTGGCCGGCGGATTGGACCGGCACGGCGTGCCCTTCCGCTTCAAGTGCCTGTCGCGCCGCTCGCTCTACCCGCGCACGGACGCGGCGGTGCTCTACGTCGCCCGCCGCCACTGGGCGCTCGCCGACGAGGTGGTGCGCGCGGCGGCCGGGCGGGCGGGGCGGGGGATGGTGGACGAGACGCCGCTCTTCACCCGCCGCATCGCCCCCGGCGTGGCGCTGGCCGAGGACCCCGGCGGCGGCGAGAGCTTCGGGATGCACCGCTGCCGGCTGGCCGCGCAGGGGGTGTGGAACGCGTGGAGGGAGGGCGCCCGCGGCACGCAGGCCCGCCTGGCCGCGGTGGCGGCGGCGTTCGAACGGGGCGGCGTGGACCCGGCGCGTCCCTGGCGCGGCGTGGCCTCTCCGGCGGAGTGGGAGGTGGCGCATGCAGCCTGATTCCACGCGGCTCGCCTTTCTGGAGGCCGCCGCGGCGCTGGGCTCGCGCCTGTGCCGCGAGGCGGTGTGGGCCGGCGGGCGCTGCAACTGGGTGGGCGACGCGCAGGAGCAGTCCGACGCCGGGCTGCTGGTGGTGCAGCGCGCGCTGGGCCCCGGCCTGTACGAGGGCACCGCCGGCGTCGCGCTCTTCCTGGCGCGGCTGTACGCGGCGACCGGCGAGCGGCCCTTCCGCACCGCCGCGCGCGGCGCGCTGCGCCAGGCGCTGTCGCGGCACGACCGCGTTCCCCCGCCGCTGCGGGTCGCGCTGCACTCGGGTATGACCGGGATCGTCTGGTCGCTGGCCGAGTGCGCGGACGCTCTGGGCGAGGGCGAGTGGACGGACGAGGCGGCGCGGCTGGCCGAGGGGGTGGAGACGGCCGAGACGCATCCCCTGGCGCTGGACGTGATCACCGGCGGCGCGGGCGCCATCCCCACGCTGATCGGACTGGCCCGGCGGCTGGAGCGCCCCGCGCTGACGGAGACGGCGGCGCGGCACGGCGAGTTCCTGCTGGAGCAGGCGCGCCGCGGCCCGCACGGCTGGAGCTGGCCCTCGTCGGGGATGGCCACGCGGGCGGACCTGACCGGCTACTCGCACGGCGCCGCGGGGATCGGGGTGGCGCTGCTGGAACTGGGCTCGGCGACGGGCGAGGAGCGCTTCACGGATGCGGCGGAGGAGGCGTTCCGCTACGAGGCGGCGTGGTTCGATCCCCAGCAGGGGAACTGGCCCGACCACCGCGTGTTCGGCGACCCGCGGCAGGCGCCCGCCGCGCCGCAGTTCGGGATGGCGTGGTGCCACGGCGCGCCGGGGATCGGGATGTCGCGGCTGCGCGCCTGGCAGCTCACCGGCGCCCCCGCGCGGCTGGACGAGGCGCGCGTGGCGCTGGCCACCACCGTCCGCGCGCTCGAGGCCGGCCTGCAGGCGCCCAGCTACGGCTTTTCGCTCTGCCACGGCGACGCCGGCAACGCCGAGCTGCCGCTGCTGGCCGCGCGGGTGCTGGACGCGCCCGAGCAGGCGCGCATCGCCGAGCGCGTGGGGTGGGCGGGGATCGAGCGCTTCGGCGCGCCGGGGCTGGCGTGGCCGTGCGGCGTCCCCAACGGCGGCGAGACCCCGTCGCTGATGCTGGGGCTGGCGGGGATCGGCCACTTCTACCTGCGCCTGTACGACCCGGAAGGCGTCTCCTCCGTCCTCCTGGTCACCCCCGAGCCCGCCCCGCGCCCGGTGGCGCGGAGCGATGCGTGGGAGGTGGCCGTCGCCTGACCGCGTCGAGTTTTCAAGTCCGGCAAAAGACTCGTTTCACGCAGGGGAAGCAGAGGCAGCAGGGGAATCGATCTCTGCTGTCCCTGCTTCTCTGTGTGAGATTTAATGGTTCATCGCGGATTCAGTTGCAGCAGGTCTCCTGCTCGCTCGCACCGATCCCGTCGACGAGTGGCTGCAGGTGGCGCTCGCGCTGAGTATCGAAATTTTTTGGAGAGACCCCCCCTCGACCCCGCGGCCGTCACGGAAGGCCCAGTTGTCTCAACGGATCGATCAGGGGATCACGAGGCGAGTCCGGCCGTCCGTGCACGTCCCGCGCATCGATAGCTGGATGGGGATCATTCGCCGTATCCACGCAGGCTGCAGAGACGCACGGAGGATCGGGGAGGGCTCGATCCCCCTGATGACGCAGTTGACGAAGCCTCTTCAGGCGCAGACGACGGGTGAACGGCGGAAGCGGGTGTTCCTGCGAAACTTTCGATACTCAGCGCATTCCGAGCCTGCAGCCACTCGTCGACAGCTCCGGTGCGATCAGGTTGCAACCGGATCCGGCGGGGACGGCCGGCCGCGGTGGATCGTATGTGCGCCCATCTATCATCCCCCCAAGGGTTTGCGGTGCGCGGCGGGCTTGCCCGACAAGTGTTTCTCCCTATCATGCGGTCCATCCCGCGAAAGGCATTCGTCGCGGGGGTGATCGTCCTGCCCCAGCCGGTTTTCCGTCCAAGACGAGACTTTCCCCTCCGCGCGGCAGAAGGGCATCTGCCGGCGCCGGAAGCCGCTTCGATCGGGTACAGGCCCGCATCCCCACCCTCCCCGAACAAAGGCACCCCGGCCGCGAGGCCGGTCCGCAAAGCCAGGGGTCTCCCGCCCGCGCGCGGGAGACGGCCCGGCCGCCGAAGGAGGTCCTCGCCGCCGGCGCCCAGCCGGCGCACCTCCCATCTCCCCGTGAGGACGTCCATGAACAGACATGCGGTGGTCGCTTCCCTGCTCTCGCTGGCCGCGCTGGCGGCGTGCGCCGACCGCGCCGACGCGCCCCTGGCCCCGTCGGCGGCGCGGCGCGGGGCCGCGCCGGACGGGCGGCAGATCGTGGCGTTCAACAACCGCTCGGCGGCCGAGGTGGGCGCCGCCGTGGCGGCCCGAGGCGGTACGCTGGAGTGGTACCACGAGGGCGCCGGCATCGGCGTGGTGAGCGGGCTCAGCGCCGACGCGGCGCGGGGGCTTCCGGGCGCCGCCGTGGCCACGGCCGAATCCGCCGTGGAACTGGACCCGGTGAGCGGCGTGGAGGTGGAGGAGGCCACGGGGGTGGCCGAGCCGCAGAGCCCCGCCACCCCCAACACGGCCTTCTTCTTCCCCCGCCAGTGGGACTACCCCGCCATCCACGCCAACACGGCGTGGAACGCCGGCCGCACCGGCTCGGCCGACGTGACCGTGGCGATCCTGGACACCGGCATCGACTACGGCTACCCCGACCTGGTGGGCCGCGTGGACCTGTCGCGCTCGGTGTCGTTCATCCCGTCGGACCCGATCCCCGCGGGCTTCCACCCCGTGCTCGACCGGCACTACCACGGCACCCACGTGGCCAGCACGGTGAGCAGCAACTCCAACGTGGTGGCGGGCGTCACCTCGCGGGTCACCCTGATCGGCGTGAAGGTGCTCAGCGCCTCGGGCTCGGGGAGCAACGCCGGCGTGCTGCAGGGGCTGATCTGGGCCGCCGACCACGGCGCCGACGTGGCCAACATGAGCCTGGGCAGCTACTTCACCCGGGCGGGGAACGGCGACTTCATCGGCATCGTGCAGCGCACCATGAACTACGCCAACCGCAAGGGGATGCTGGTGGTGGTGTCGGCGGGGAACGGCGCGCTCGACCTGGACCACGACGGCAACGGGATGTCCACCTTCTGCAGTTTCGCCAACGTGGTGTGCGTGTCGGCCACCGGCCCCACCGCCTCGCCCACCGTGAACGGCCCGTTCACCAACGTGGACGCGCTGGCGGGGTACAGCAACTACGGCCGCTCGGCCATCAACGTGGCGGCGCCCGGCGGCAACCAGCGCCCGGTGTGGCAGGCGTGCAACCGCAAGAGCCTCGCCCTCCCCATCTGCGGCACCGGCACCTTCACCCTGGGGCTGAGCGGCACCAGCATGGCCGCGCCGCACGTGTCGGGGCTGGCGGCGCTGATCGTGGAAGACGTGGGCCACGGCCACCCCGCGCAGGTCAAGGCGCGCCTGCAGCAGAGCGCCGACGACCTGGGCCAGCCGGGCACCGACCCCTTCTACGGCAAGGGGCGGATCAACGTGGCGCGGGCGGTGGGACTCTGAAGTGCTGAGTGCTGAGTGCTGAGTGCTGAGTGCTGAGTGCTGAGTGCTGAGTGCTGAGTGCTGAGTGCTGAGTGCTGAGTGCTGAGAAGCGGGCGAGCCCAACCTGGGCTCGCCCGCTCCTCGCATGCCGGTCTCTTCGTGGACGATCCCAGGCGGTTGAACCGATCGGCCGATGGGTCGTAGATCCGTATTCGGAGAGTAGCGGAGCCCGATCGAGCCGCGCACATCGGGTCGGGCGGTGTGCATGACGCTTATGCCCCTGCAACCGCAACGGTTTGCGGGATCCTCAGAAAACAGTTGACGGGCCGTACCCGGCGGGCTATCATGGCGTTGCACTTCCGCGGCCCGCCCCAACGGCCGCCCGGTGCCCAGATTCCAGCCACTTCCAGCACAAACGCGCTCGTCCCGGCAATGTTGCAGCGCCGGACGAGCGCTCGGCGGGCGAGGCCGTGTTCCGCGCGGCGGTTCGTCCCGCGTTCCAGAGCGGCTCCCGCGTGCAGCAGTGATCGTTGCCGCGCCGCGAACTCAGGCGCCCCAGGCAAGCAGTTCCACCGACCTCCTTTCCGACAACGGCACCCCGGCCGCGAGGCCGGTCCGCAAAGCCAGGAGTCTCTCCGAGACCGTCCGGCCGCCGAAGAAGGCTTCCCCGCCGGCGCGCGACTCCCCGCGCCCGGTCCACCCACGTTCAGGATGGAGGATGCCCATGAAGCGGTTCGGAACCATGTCGGTGCTGCTCGCGGCGGCCGCGCTGGCCGCCTGCTCCGGCGATTCGCTGGGCCCCGCGGCCGCGCCGCGCGCTCCCGCGCGCGAGTCGGGCGCCGCGGCGGGGCAGTACCTGGTCACCTTCAAGGGGCAGATCCCGGCCGACTTCGCGCAGCGCGTGGCCGCGCTGGGCGGCACGGTGCTGTACCAGCACGCCGGCGTGGGCTTCGCCGCGGTGAGCGGGCTGAACGACGGCACCGCCGCGCAGCTGGGCGCCGGCGGCGGAATCGCCGACGTGGCGCTGGACGCCGAGGTGCAGGCCGACATCGGCCCGTCGGTCGAAGCCGACGCCAGCGACGTGATCGAGAGCCAGACCAACCCGGCGACCGCCGCGCGCTACAACTTCCAGTGGAACATGCGGCTGATCCACGCCAACCAGGCGTGGGCCGCCGGCAAGCTGGGCTCGCCCAACGTCACCGTGGCCATCCTGGACACCGGGATCGACTACGGCGTGAACGACCTGAACGGGCTGGTCGACCTTTCCCGTTCCACCTCGTTCATCCCCGCCGACAACGCGCTGACGGCGACCTACTTCCCCACCCTCAACCCGGTGATCGACTACCACGGGCACGGCACCAACGTGGCCAGCCAGGTGAGCAGCAAGGCGGTGGCGCTGTCCGGCGTCACCAGCCGCACCACGCTGATCGGGGTGAAGGTGCTGAGCCGCACCGGCGGCGGCCCGCTGAGCGCCATCCTGGCGGGGATCGCCTGGGCGGCCGACCACGGCGCCAACGTGGCCAACATGAGCCTGGGCGGCGGCTTCTCCAAGGCGGGGAACGGGCGCTTCGTGTCGCTGATCAACAAGACCTTCAACTACGCCAAGCAGAAGGGGATGCTGATCGTGGTGGCCGCCGGGAACGACGCCGCGGACCTGGACCACAACGGGAACATGCTGGTCACCTACTGCGACCAGCCGCACGTGATCTGCGTGTCGTCGGTGGGCCCCGTGCTGAGCACCGGCAACGGCGACATCTCCTCGTACTACACCAACTTCGGCCGCTCGGCCATCACCGTGGCGGCGCCCGGCGGCAACGCGGGGAACACGCTCAGCGCGTGGCCGTGGGGGCTGGACAGCGTGAGCTGGGTGTGGGCGTACTGCAGCCGCGCGCGGCTGGCGGGGCTCACTTCGTCGGGCGCGCCGATCCTGACCGCCTGCTCGGCCGGCAACCGCATCACCGGCTACATCGGCACCAGCCAGGCCACCCCGCACGTGGCCGGCCTGGCCGCGCTGCTGATGGCCGAGTACGGCACCGACGCCGTGCAGACGCGCCAGCGGATCATGAGCTCGGCGGTCGACCTGGGCGAGCCCGGCACCGACCCGTACTTCGGCCGCGGCCGCATCGACGTGGCCCGCGCCCTGGGGCTGTGATCTCGCAGGGTCTTCCGGCGAATCGGTAGACGGACGGGCGGCACCCCGGCGAGGGGTGCCGCCCGTTTCTTCCGCGGAATCGATGGGCCGAAGGTTGGGCCGGGCGGTTGAAACCGCGGCACCGCGGCAACAACGGCCCGAAGTCCGCCTTCGCGGACTCCCAAGCCGAGCATCCGTGCTGCCGTCCGCCGTCTCGCC
>Ga0207706_10000591_pt1 | contig 38528 bp, 29 predicted proteins | sample KBSC53metaG_FD_184318 | JGI IMG/M metagenome (GOLD analysis project Ga0207706, IMG submission 184318) | Corn rhizosphere microbial communities from Kellogg Biological Station, Michigan, USA - KBS C5-3 metaG (SPAdes) (version 2) | ecosystem: Host-associated > Plants > Roots > Rhizosphere > Soil ... | reverse complement strand
GTCCGGCAGCGTTAGAGTGGGATGCATTCTTCCCCCTTGAATACCGAGCACAGTCACCAGCAAGTCCCATACCGACTCTGAGATGGTATGAAGACCTGATTTTCCTGGCTTCAGGCTCTTTCATGAGCGGGCAATTTCGGACGCGGCCTACAGAAAGTTCACAAAATCGAACGCGGCAGAGCAGAGGAAGACAGTGGAAGACAGGTGTCCGGACCGTCAAAGACCGTCGGGATGGCCGATCGCGTCTAGGAGGCGTCGGTGGAATTGGTCGGCACGTTCACGCGCGATGTTGCGCTCGTCGGCAAGAAATGTCACATGCCCCATCTTTCTGCGCGGGCGTGTCTCGCGTTTCCCATAGTCATGGAGGTAGGCTCCTGGAAGCCCCAGCAATCGTTGACATTCGGCGTCCTGCTTGATCGTCTCAATATCCTTCCCGATGAGATTGACCATGGCGGCGGGACTCAGGAGCCGCACGGGCTCGGGGGGCAGACCGCACACCACTCGGACTTGTTGTTCGAACTGGGAGAGACTACAGGCATCAAGTGTATAATGCCCCGAATTGTGCGGGCGTGGAGCCACCTCATTAATCAAGACAACGGCGTCCGGCAGCAGAAACAATTCGAGACAGAACAATCCGACGCCATCCATGCATTCGATGACGCCGCGGGCAAGCGTCTCGGCCCGTTCGGCCACGCCGGAAGCCACCAGTGCAGGGACGAGCGTCGTCCGCAGAATCCCCTGCTCGTGTTCATTCTCCACCAGAGGAAAGACGATCACCTCTCCGTCGACGCCGCGCGCGGCGAGAATTGAGAGTTCCCGTTCGAACGGGACGCAGGCTTCCACAATCCATTGCATCCCTGGCAGCGCAGAAGCCAGAACCGAGGGAACGAGGCAAGGCACTGCCGACGGCTCATCGATCCTCCATTGGCCTTTGCCGTCGTAGCCCGCCATGGCCGTCTTGCAGATGACGGGACAGCCCACTTCCCGGACGAGGTCAGGCAGGTCATTTGGATCAGTCAGAGGGGCAAACCGAGGAACGGGGAAGCCGTGCCCGGCAAGAAATCTCTTCTGGACCAGGCGATTCTGGATAGACCGGAGGACGCCGCCTGAAGGCCGCACGGGCCGTTGCCTCTCGAGCTGCTCGCAGAGCTCAGCCGGGACATTCTCCCACTCGTAGGTCACGGCGGACACTGTCGACGCGAATCGGGTGACTGTCTCGCGATCGGTGAACGGCGTCGTAAACGAATGGGCCGCAAGACGGTGCGCCGGAGCGTCACGGTCAGGGTCCCACACGACGACGCGATAGCCGTGTTTTGCGGCCGCACGCGTGAAGAGAGCTCCCAACTGACCGCCACCGAGGACGCCAAGCACGGATCCCGGTTCAATCACTGTAGGAGTCACGACCGACGACGAGAGGAGTCCTGAGGTCTGCCGATGGAGCCCTTGGCTTCCGGCGACTGCAGCACAGTCCTGGTTTGTGTGGTTCGAAATGCCTTGACGCGATCGGCGATCTGCGGGTAGCGGCCGGCCAAAATCTGCGCGGCGAGCAGGCCGGCGTTTTCCGCGCCGCCGATTGCCACGGTTGCCACGGGAATACCGCGCGGCATTTGAACAATGGACAGGAGCGAATCAAGCCCGCGGAGATTTTCGGTCGGTATGGGGACGCCGATCACGGGAAGATGTGTCTTCGCCGCCAGCATGCCGGGCAGGTGGGCCGCTCCTCCGGCGCCGGCGATGATCACTTCAATCCCCCTGGACGGCGCCTGCTCCGCATAGGCAAACAAGCGATCAGGCGTCCGATGAGCGGACACAACCATCAGTTCATTGGCGATGCCTAACTCGCTCAACACGGCCACGGCTTTTTCGAGAATCGGAAAATCAGATTTGCTTCCGCCGAGGATGCCGACGATGGGACGGGAAGAAACGATCAATCTGGACCGCACATTGGGACGCTTTGCTTTGCCTGCCACCCCACACTCCCTGTGATGTGAAAGGGCACTGCCGGGCTCCCACCTTATCGGCTCTCGCCAAGCGGGTCAAGCGCGCCGAAGCGGCAAGAAATACCGGTTCTTCAAGAGAAATTGACCCCTTGCGTCACTTTCCTCTATGATGAAGGCTCGACCGTTTGCCGCGTCCGATGAGGTCCTTGAGTGGCAAGTCTAGGACAAAGCTTACGTCAAAAAGTCCGTCACTTCGTCCAGCGGCCCAGCGGCTTGGATGAAATCGCGGTGGACGATCTCGCGATCTCGAGTAATCTGCGCGCCTGGGAAGCCGTTCAAATCCCCGAACGTCTTAGGTTTTCCTCCCGACTCGCCATCAAGCTTGTCCTGTTGTTCTTACTGATCATTGCTTTTGTACCCTGGACGCAAACCATCACGGTCACCGGCCAATTGTCCGCCTATACCCCCTATGAGCGGCCGCAGGACATTGAATCGCAAATTACCGGCCGCATCCGGAAATGGCATATCTTCGAAGGCATACGGGTCAAACAGGGAGACCTCATCCTCGAACTCGACGATTACGATCCTAATTTCATGTCCCCGGATCTCCTCTCGCTCCTTGGTCAGCGCAAACAAGCCTTGATTGAAACGCGGCGTGCCGCACTGGGACGTGCCGAGCAACTCGACAAGCGCATCAAGGAGATGCAGAACCTCGTCAAGGCCGCTGTGCCCTCAGCGCAGGCGAGAGTGGTTGAAGCGGAAAATAATGTCCGTGAGGCCTATCAAAAGGTGGAAGCGGCCCGGATTGCCGTCGCCACCGCCGAATTGAACGTCGACCGCCATAAACAATTGGCCGAACAGGGATTGGTCTCTCAGCGTGAGCTCGAAGTGACCATTCAATCGGCCATCGGCACGAAAGCCGATCTGAACGGCGCGCAGGCCCATCTCAAAGCCGCAGAACAGGCGATGAAAGCGCTGAGTTTCGGACGGGAGCAGGTCAGCGCTGAAGTCTTGCAACGTCTGTTGGATGCCGAAGCGGCTCGCGACGCATCAGTCGCCGAAGCCGCCAAGGCCACCGATCAGCTTGCGGATGTGGCGCTCCGCATGTCGAACGCCGAGCAACGCCGCGTCGCCAGCCGTATCATGGCCCCCATCGACGGCACAGTGGTCAAGATGGCTGAAACGGGCGTCGGCGAGACCGTCCGGCCCGGGGACAAACTGGTCAGAATCTCACCGGCCAGTGCGGACAAGGCTGTCGAGATGGTCGCCGACGGCATCGACGCTCCGCTGTTGAATGTCGGCCGCAAGGTCAAGATCCTGTTTTATGGCATTCCCGCCATTCCGTTACCGGCCTGGCCTGAACTGATGGCCGGCACCTACCAGGGCGTCATCAAGGTCGTCGATCAGGTCGACGATGGCAAAGGCAATTTCCGCTTCTGGGTTGTTCCTGATCCCGAAGAAAAACCCTGGCCTCCTCAAGAACACGTCCGCCAAGGGACCAAGGTCATGGGATGGGTGATCCTCAACCGTGTGCCGCTGTGGTATGAAATGTGGCGGCGCTTCAACCTCTTCCCGCCCGACTATCAAGAGCGTCCTCCGAGCCTGATCGACACCCTCTTGCCGAAGGCAGGACGAGGTGCGAAATAGGCTTTCGCCAATTCCTTCTCGTTCATCTTGCCTCTCGTTTGCTCGTTGCCATCTCAGGCGCTCGCGTATCGCCATCATGAAAGGAGTGTGTCCCATGCCCCAACGATTTCTGCTTGTCGCTGGCCTGGTGTTGTGCTTCGGCCTTTTGGCTGGTCCTACGATTGCCGCCGAGCCTTCCACCAAGCGGGAACTTCCCCCGATCCCGCTGAGCATTGATGAAATCCATGCATGGATCGACCGCACCCACCCTCTCTTGAAGGGAGCTGGAACCGAAAAGGTGATGGCCCGCGGGAAGATGCTCAAAGCCTTGGGGGCGTTCGAGCCGACCGTCGTGAATGACACCGAGCTCGAGCGGTTTATCTCGAGCAGCGACCCGGGAAAAGGTACCCAGACCGGCGGCTTCAATGACACGCTGGTGGAAGCCCGGCATCCCTGGGGATTTCGGTACATGGCCGGCGTCAGACAACCGATCGGCGATGCCAAGATTCCAGATCTCTCGTTCAATAACGGCAATCAGCAAGTCCTCCTCGGCGGATTCTTCCCGCTCTTGCGAGGGCTGATCACGAACCCGGAAAACGCCGAACTGCAACGATCGGAACTCGCGGACCCGCGCGCGGACGTCCGGATTGCCCAAACCAGGCAGGATCTATTTCTCGCCGCGGCCACACAGTTCTGGGACTGGGTGGCGGCGGTGAAGTTTCTTGAAGTGCAACGCCGCGCCGTCGGCATCGCGGAGGATCGCTTCCGCCAAGTCGAAGGCCGTGCCAAGGCCGGCGCCGTCGCGCCGCTTGACGTCGTGGAAGCCAATCAAGAAGTGCAACGCCGGCGCGAGGTAGCCATCGCCGCGCAACGGTTCGTAGAACAAGAGCAACTGAAGCTGTCCATGTTCCTGTGGGAACACAATGCCCCGGTGCTGCCGCCGTTGGAGCGCTCACCGGAGTTTCCGGCGCAGGTCCTGGTGCCAACTCAGGAAACGATCAAAGCTCACAAGATCCAAGCCAAGGCCGATCGACCGGAGATCAAAGAGATCGACATCGAGGCGAAGCTCAACAATATCGATCTCGAACTGGCAAAGAACAATTTGCTCCCCAGCCTGGATGCCGAGGCGGCACCGGCAAGGCAACCGGAGAAGTTCGTCCTAGGTCTCGGCTACCGGTTTGGGCTCGAGCTTCGGATTCCCATCTTACAGCGGAAGAGCCGCGGCGAAGTCCTGGAAGCGCAGGGCAAGGCCGACCGCTTCGTGCTCACGCAGAGATTCCGTGAACAGCAGGTCGTCATCGACGTGGACAATGCTCTGTCGGCCATTGAGAGGACGAAGGAACGTATTGCCGCCGCGGTGGAGTCGCTCCGCCTCGCCAAGACGCTGGAAGAGGGAGAGCGATTTCGGTTCAGTTTGGGGGCCACGAGCGTGTTGTTCGTGAATCTACGCGAGCGCAACTCCGTCGACTCCGAAGGACAGGTGATACGGGCCAAAGCCGACTATCAGAAGGCATTGGCGCTGTATCAATGGTCAATCGGGGCCTGGGGGAAGTCGATGCCATCGAGCATCCCCGTCATGTATCGATCTCGAGACTGAACGGGGAAGAGTTGGCTTTTTCCCCTGTACTTTGATAGCGTTAGGGAACCATTGCAGAGCCGATTTGCACCGCGTGGTGAATAAAGGCGGGTGTCCGTGCAGAGTCATGTGGACGAACAACCCAACCTGTTTCAGTCCGTGGTGGGGTACATAGGCCTGCTGCTACGGCTTGAGCGGCGCCTGCTGGCCCTCGTGGTGTCCTACTCGCTCGCAATCGGCCTGTTTGCGCTGATCGTTCCTCTGACGGTCCAAGAGCTGACCAATACCTTTGCGTTTGCCATCCAGCCCGTGACTATCGTCACGCTGGCCGGTGTCATGATTGCGGCTCTGCTCTTCGTGGGCGCGTTCCGTTCGCTGCAGTACTATGCAGTGGAAGTGCTGGAACGGCGGCTCTTCGCCCGGGTCGCCATCGGAATGGCTCAGCAGATTCCACATCTGCAGGTACTCGGCTTCAAGCCGCGCTACGCCAATCATTTCATGGAAACGGTATTCATGCAGCGGGCGCTTTCCGTACTCTTGGTCGACCTCATCAACGTGGTCGTCGGAGGCGCGGTGGGAATGACAATCCTCGTCTTCTACCATCCGTATTTTTTGCTCTACAACGCACTCCTGTTGGCCGGGTTCGGCATCGTATTTTTGCTCTCCCACGGGGGTCTCAAGGCCACCATCGAGATGTCGCACGCCAAGTACGACACCCTTCATTGGATGCAGGAGATTTCGTACAACCTCCTGCATTTTAAAGCGACGGACAGCCGAGCCATCCTCATGCAGCGGACCGACGAGCTGGTCGGCAAGTACGTCGAACGCAGGCAGACCCGCTTCGGGATTCTCATCCGGCAATACTTGGGCTCAGTGGGGTGGCAGGCCATCGCGCACGGTGGACTCATCGCCACGGCGGCCTGGCTGCTGTCGATCGGCCAGTTGACGCTGGGACAACTCGTCGCGGCCGAAGTCGTCGTGAGCGGATTGCTGGCCAGTTTTGACGAGGTCGTGAAACGGATGGGTCACATCTTTTACTTTATGACCGGTTTGAGCGAACTGGATTTTGTCCTGTCGCTCCCGAAGGACCAAGAGTCGTCGGGCTTGTCGGTCCCGCTTCCAGATCCGACGGTCCACGGCATCCGACTGACCTGCAAAGATTTGACAGTTCATCACCCCGGCGTACCGGCGATCTTTGAGCGGTTCAATGTCGAGGTGACGCCCGGCGAGAAGATCGGCATCTACGCCAGCTCGACGGTGGCCAAAACGGCATTGGCTCGCGTGTTAGGCGGTCTCGAGGCCCCGACCAACGGCTTGATCCGGTATAACGGCGTGGATCTGCGCCATATCGACATGAGCGCCATCAACCGCTGCCGTGGCTTCATGATCGACTCGCAGCTGACGCTCTTCGAAGGTACGATCGAAGACAACATTGTACTGGGCCGATCCTATATTCCCTACAGCGACGTGCGCTGGGCTCTGCGGTTTGCCGAATTGGAAGAGGACGTGGATGCGCTGCCACAGGGTCTGAAAACCCACATCCGGGCTCCGGGAAAAATCCTGGCGCCAACGCATATCATGCGCATCTTGCTGGCTCGCGCCGTGCTGGCCCGGCCGCAGATCATGATTTTCGACGGCACCCTGCATAACCTGCAGCCGGTCCTGCGAGAAACGCTGCTCCGGCGGTTGTGTTCAAAGGACGAACCCTGGTCGGTGATTTTCGTATCCAACGATCCGAATCTGACGCCCCATGTCGATCGGCGGCTGATTCTGGAGTAGGGAGGTCTTCTTGTTACGGTGGCTGCGATCCTTTCGTCCCAGCGCCTCTCAGGTGCTGATCAGTCTGCTGATCGCAGGCCTTGGCTGGATGAGCGGTGGTGCGCTGAGCCGCGTCGACCAGGACCTGCGCATCATGTATACCGAATACACGCTCGGCGCCGCCGATCTGGCGCATATCTCCGCCGACGTGATGCGATATCGCAACACGATCATCCGCGCACTGCAAGCGGACAGCCAAAAGGATTTCGAACGGATTACCGAGTCTCTCCCCGATCAGCGGGCAAGGGTCCAACTCGCGGTGGACCGGTACGCGGCCGCCGGCCTACGCGTCTCCCGCAGCGGGAGAAGCGAACCGGAAGACATCGAAGCCGTCCGCAAGAGCCTGGATCAGTATTTTTCTGCGGCCAGCACGACGGTCGATCTGCTATCCCGTGAATGGAACGCCGCATCCCCTTCTGAGCGCGATCGCTTACGACACAATGCCGAAGAGCATGCTGCCGACAACGCCGGCCCCAAGATGATCCAGGTCAGCCTCGCGTTGGACCGTCTATTGGATACAGTGGCCGACGTGGCCAAGGACATGCGGGACGAAGGCACGAAAGCGATTCAGTCGACAAGCATCTTGCTCGTTGGGGGAAGCTTCTTCATCGCATTGCTGAATCTATTTCTTACGAAATCACGGGCTCTCGGCAGGGACACGGGCCAATCGTCCGATCCCGAACCATTCCGTCCGGACCATACCTCCCAGAGGCCACCTCGATCCTCCTCGGAAGTCCTCAGCATTCGACCGCTTCAGTGATCCCGTCGGACAGCGGTGAGCAGCTCCTGTTGCTCCCGTGGCGAGAGTGGCTTCCACGTCCCTGCCGGCAGGCCGGCCAGGGTAATATGCATGATTCTCACACGGTGCAGGGTGAGGACCCTGTAACCGACTGCCCGACACATCCGTCGTATCTGTCGATTTCTGCCTTCCGTCAACACGATCCTAAGCCGTCTTGGCCCAAGGCGTTCCGCGAGACAGGGTTTGGTCTTGCTTCCCAGGATGACGACCCCCGCCGAGAGACTGTCCAACATCGCCTGATCGTATGGGCGATCCACTGTGACCTCGTATTCACGTTCATGCCCGAACTCAGTCCGTAGGATCTCGTTCACGATGTCGCCGTCGTTGGTGAGGAGAATGAGGCCGGAAGAGTCCTTGTCGAGCCGGCCGATCGGAAAGATGCGTTCAGGATGGCCGATCTCTCTGATGATATTGCGCGGAACGTGGGCTTCGCTCGTCGTCGTGACGCCTACCGGCTTGTGATATTTAATGTAAACCCGCGACTGACTCCAGGGGATCACCTGTCCGTCGCGGGCGATCACGTCCCGGCTGCTGACCTGGTCCCCAAGCGTTGCGACGACATTGTTGATAGTGACGCGCCCCGCTTCGATCAGCCGGTCGGCTTCCCGGCGTGAGCAGATACCGTGCTCGGTAAAGAATTTATTGATGCGAATGGTCTCGGTCACAGGGAGGGATTTGGCTAATGGACGCGCCGGCCGGCCTTCACTCTTCCCAGGATACGATAAATCAGCCGGGCGATACAAAACTGGGGAGCCACGAATCCTTTGATTGGCGCAATTTCACTGATGTCCATGCCGAGAATGCCGGGCCCGTCGGCTAGCGCCGTAATGAGATTCAAGGTGTCGTACCACCCGAGCCCGCCTGGTTCTGGCGTCCCCAGGGCGGGGACCAGCGAGGCGTCAAGGCCGTCACAATCAAAGGTCAGATACACTGGGCCCCGACAGGCCTTCACGACATCGGGAATCCACCGAGCGGATTTCCCGTCGTAAGGACCCGAGGGATCCAGCAGTTGGGCGGCAAAAAAGGTCGAAATCTGATCGGTGCGCGCGATCCGGGCGACTTCCTCCGGACAAATCGATCGGATCCCGACCTGCACCAACGGCAATTCATCATCGACCACGCGTGCCATGACGCTGGCATGACTATAGAGATTGTCTTGGTAGGCATGGCGGAGGTCCCCGTGCGCGTCGATCTGTACGACGGTCAAACTGGGATACCGTTTCGCGTGCGCCCGAATCGCCCCTAACGCTCCCGTATGTTCTCCCGTCAAGGTGACGAGAAACCTCCCGGTCGCGACATGAGGCCGCACAAATGCCTCGATCGCCTCCACCGCCTCCTTGTCGACCTTGCCTCTCAAGTCGAGAGGCGTGAGAGTGGCGATCCCGCCCCATTCACGGTACGGCTCACAGCGAAGCATCTCGTCGTAGAATTCGACCTGATGGGAGGCTTCAATGATGGCCGACGGACCTTCGTCAGAGCCCGGGACGTAGCTGGAGGTGTGCTCGTAAGGCGCAGGCAGCACATAGACGCCGGCCTGGTCGGGATGGCACCACGGTTCTTCGAGCCCCAAAAAATTGTGCTGAGAGCCTTCCCATCCAGCGGGAAGCGTCATAGACATGTACTCGCTGCCTGCAAGAGCGGGCTTGTGCGCTCCTCTGCCCCGGCAGGTTAGCGGCGGGCCCGCTTCGGCAGATTTTCCAGAGGAATGAACACCGCCAGCGCGACGACGGTGGTCCATCGCCCCGGTTTTCCAATGGCCGACTGCGTAATGTTCAAGGTACGCACGATCTTGCCGCCCATCTTGAACACCTGCTCACGTTCCTTCCACGCGATAGTCGGGTCGAATTCGACGCCCAACGTCGTCGCAAGCATTTGTGCGGCCAAGTCCTCGGTGTATTCGCCCGTCTCCTCGTCGGTTTCCCCGTGTGCGTGGTGTTCCGAAAGATACCCGTACGTGCGGCGGTCCGTGGGGATCGCCAGCCCGATTGACGCGGAAATCAGGCGATTGCGCTCATTGGTTTCCGACCGTGCCATGACACAATGCGTGATTTCACCGGGATTCAACAATTTTTCGCCGCGTTTGCGCGGAATGATTTTGCAGTTGGGCGGGAGAATGGACGAGACGCTGACGAGGTTACAGTAGGCGACACCCGCGCTGCGCAGCGCTTGTTCGAACGAGGCCAGCTTTTCGCGGTGGACGCCGACTCCCCTGGTCAGAAACATGTGCGTAGGTACCATCGTCTCTTCTCCCTTGCTTCGCCCGACTGCATGAAACGGCAAGCCTGACGCGATGTTTCTTCAGGCACAGGGTCGCTGTTGTATCAAGAATGTCCGCGGATCGCAATATCCCCGACGTTTTTTCCCCTACCCCGCGGAAGGCGGCCGAAGATTCACCACAAGGACCCGAGGCTCGGTCATCTCTTCAATCGCCGCCTTCAAGCCCTCGCGACCAAGGCCCGAATCCTTCACACCCCCGTACGGCATGTGCTCCGCGCGAAACGTCGGAATTTCGTTGGCCAGAACAGCTCCGACTTCCAGGTGACGGAATGCATGAAAGACCTTGTTGACGTCCTGGGTAAAGACACCGGCTTGCAGCCCGTACTCCGATGCGTTCAACGCGTCAATGGCCTCGTCGAGCCGACGATAGGGCGTCACAGTCACCACAGGCCCGAACACTTCCTGGCAAGATACCTTCATGGCCGGTGTGACGTTTGACAGCACCGTCGCTTCCACTACCGACCCCATGCGCTTGCCACCCAACAGGACGCGGGCGCCTTGGGCCACCGCTTCTGCGATCCACTGCTCGACACGATCGGCTGCCTTGTGATCGATCAGCGGACCCACGACCGTACCCTCGTCGCTCGGATCGCCCCCTTTCAACCGGGCCACCTGGAGCAACAGCTTCGTGGTAAAGAGGTCGGCAATGGAATGGTGGACGAGAATCCGTTGAACGGAAATGCACGTTTGTCCCGCATAGCCGAATCCACCGGTGGCACAACGTTGGGCCGCGAACTCCAGATCGGCATCCGGTTCAATGATGACGCCGGCATTGCCTCCCAGTTCGAGGACGACCTTCTTTTTGCCGCACTTCTCCTTGAGCCGCCACCCCACCGCCGCGCTGCCCGTAAAGCTCAAGAGCTTAAAGCGCGGGTCGACAACCAATCGCTCCGCAATCTGGTTCTCGCACGGCAGCACGTTGAGTCCGCCGGGAAGTACGCCAGCCTCCAACGCTACTTCCCCGAGCAACAAGGCCGTCAACGGGGTTTGCGGAGCCGGCTTGATCAGAATAGGGTTCCCTGCGGCCAAGGCAGGTGCGACCTTGTGGGCGACGAGGTTCAAAGGGAAGTTGAATGGCGTAATACCCAGGATGGGGCCGATCGGAAAGCGGCGGAGGATACCGAGATGGGAATCTGTCCCTGGCGTCCAGTCGAGAGGAATGAGGTCACCCCCGATCCGCTTGGCTTCTTCAGCGGCGACCGTGAAAGTCTGTACGGCTCGCGAGACTTCCCGACGCGCATCGGAGATCGGCTTTCCAGCCTCACCGGACATCAGCCGGGCAAACTCCTCGCGACGGTCATACAATGAACCGGCGATGCGCTGGAGGACATGATAGCGGCGATGCGCTGGCAAGGCGCCCATCGGTGTTGCTGCCTCGGCGGTGGACTGGATGGCCGCCTCGGCGTCGGCTTCGTTCGCCTGGGAGACTTCGGCGAGGACCTTTCCCGTGAAGGGATCGTGCACGGGAACAGTGATGTCCCCCTGGCGCCATTGGCCGCCGATGAGAAATGGACGTGGTCCCTGCAACAACACACTCCGCGCTGGACGATTGGCCTACGGCGTGGTCTCGACCGAAGAGGCGGAAGCGGGCTGCATGTTCGCCGCCTGTTCCGCAGCCCGTGCCCTCGCGACCAAATCTTCAGTGCCCCAGTCGGTGATCGCCTCGATGGCGAACGCTTCATAGGTGGACACACCGTGACAACCCGGACAATCGGGCATCGGAACCTTGCGATAGAATACTTCCGAAAGGCACGACATGCAGACCCAAAACGGCGGTTCACCATCGCGCTGCGCGACGGGCCAGAACGACTGTATATCAGACATACGGTAATCCTTCGTCAATGAGATGGTGTGAGAGTCATGAACCGGGCACCTTGGATAACATCCGGTCGATTTCTTCGGCAAAGGCCTCAAAGGGGAATGCTCCCGGGATCGCGACGGCCGGGACCTGGTCCGTGGGCCCGCCGACGGTCTGCATCAAAATAAATCCCGGCGTTCCATGAAATCCCCAACGATTTGCCTCGCGCCGATCTTGGAAAATTGATTCCAGATGACGCCGTTCATCGAAGCACTTTCCGAACTCCCCTTGATCCAACCCAAGGGCTTTCGCGACACTCTTGAATGAGCCCGAATTTAACCGGCTGCCTTCACCGAACAACCGATCATGCATGGCCCAATAACGTCCCTGGGCTCCTGCGCAACGGGCCGCCACGGCAGCTTCGACTCCGACACCGCGATCTGCCCGCGGATAGTCTCGATAGACGAACTTGATCTTGCCGGTGTCAATGTACGTGGCCTGCAACCTTGGCAAGGTCTCCTTGAAAAACTTCATGCAATAGCCACAAGTGAAATCCGAGTACTCGATCAAGGTGAGCGGCGCATCGACCTTGCCCTGGACGCGCCCATCATCCCCGACCGAACCTGCGCCGACATTGGCTGCCCCCGCAACTACGAGCACGAAACCCAGCAGCAGCTCGGCGAGTCGCATGAGTGCATTCTTCATGTCCGAGCCGCATGTTTGGCCTTCTTGCGCTCAAGCAGTCCAGCCATGAGCAATGGCCACACCACGGTGGCATCGCTCAGAACTTCGGCAAAACGGCCTCCCTCCTCGGGCGGCACGAATTTTCCCCAAGACACCCCTTCTTGATAGGTACAGCCGCTCAGGCCGCCCCAATAGTCAGGCTCGGGGCAAATTCGCACGCCGTATTGGAAACGCGGCGGCTTGACGCTCAGCCCCAACCGCATATTGCTGATTTCGATATAGGGCCCCACCTGTTGGGACCAATTGCGCGGAACTCCGCCGCCAATCGTAAAGATCCCGAGCCGCTTCGCCGCCGTAATATGCTGCGTGTAACTGTTCAAATCCTGATAGGGATTAAACGACGGATAGGATTTGTTGATCGCTCGCAGGATATCAAGATCGCTGCCTCCCTTCGTCTGGGCACGGGCCTGATCCACCACCCGCCCCATGGCCCATGTGCCGACATCCAGGCCCATTTCGGAGTCGGTGAAGGCCGGAATGTAGACCGGGACTTTTTTCAGATAGGCGCTCTTGAGGATGCCGTCTCCGTCGAATCCTTCAGCCAAGGTACGTCCCAACTCGCGAGTGAGCAGTTCCGAGGACAGCGGCTGATCGGGGTCGATTCGTTTCATGGTTTGGCCTACGACATGTTCGACGTAGTTCAGATTCGCTTCCATCTCCAACGTGTCGTAGACCCGGTTGTAGCCCTTCTTAAAGAGCTCTTCATCGCTCACCGACGGAGGCACACGGTAATGTGTTTTTCCCACGGACTCGCTCAGGCCGTGAGCAATCAATGCACCAGTCGATACCACACATTGCACCATCCCATGGTCGATCATCGAGCTGATGATCTTGCCCATTTTTGCGATCGTCATCGCCCCGGAGAGTGTCATGACGACTGAACAGTCCCTATCCTCGATCATGGCCCACAGCACTTCATAGGCCTCTCCGAGGCGGCGGCCTCCGAATGCCGTTTTACGCATGGCGACCAAAAGATCGTCGAACGACTGGATGGCTTCCGGATTCAGCGGTTCGAGGGCTTCGAAGCCGTCTTTTGCGCCATCATGGAATTCGCGTGCACCCATGGTGAGTCGACCTGTGGCGAAGAATAGAACTAACGAGAGCGCCTCCGTTATACACAACCGATGCAGGAGGCGTCAACGAACGAATGAAGCGATGCGGCAAAGAAGGGCTACTCCCACTGTAAGCGACATCTTGTCACCCGCACTGTCGAAACGTGAAGGTACAGACACGGGACACTCGGCAGGAAAGATGGAGAGGACTCGGTCAAAATGGCTGAAGAGAGATTCAGGTGCACGCACGCGGCTGGGCCCTCGGAAAGATCTCGCTGCAGAAAGCGATCAATCGTCTGTTAATAGGCAGTCTTTCGTGACTTTTCTTCCCTTGGCCTCCACTCACGTGCAAGCCGCTGCGCTTCGGCGATCTGGGCTGGCGTCATCTGTCTCGCGAGGGCGTCTCGCGCCTCTGCTGACCTTCCTTCTCCGTGGGCTGCTGACAGGTTGTACCACATGTGGGCCTGAATGAAGTCCTGAAGCACTCCTCGTCCCTGCGAATACATCAACCCAAGTTTCGCAAAAGCCAGAGCATCTTCTTGTCCTGCCGCCCGACTGAACCAAAACAACGCCATTTGGCTGCTCTGCGGAGCACCCTCACCTCTGAGATACAACGTACCCAGATTGACTTGGGCCCCCGTATGGCCCTGCTCCACGGCCTTATCAAACCACTCTTTCGCTTTTTTATGATTCTGAGGAACTCCTCTGCCTTCGTAGTACAGCAGGCCGAGTTCGTTTTGCGCCGATGCATCTCCTCCCTGAGCCAATTTGCGGAGTTCCTTCGTTGATTCTTCGAATCGAGCAAGCTCATCATTCGAAGCCTCCATCACAGACGTAGCGCGTGTACACGCACTCATTGTGAGACAGAAAAGGGACAGAAACAGAAGAACACCATATCGGCATGCAATCGGCTGGCGACCGTTCATTGATGAATCTCCGAGGTTTGATAGACACGGAACGGGGATAAGAGACGTTTCAAAAGGCAATGTCCATGCCCGTCATAAGCCGTTAGTTTCATCCTTATTGCCGGATACGGGTGTAGGGTTGTATGCAAGAGAGAACAGGAAGACAAACCGCCTACGTACCGAATGGGCTGCGTGAGCGCCTCCCACCTATACGGATAAACTGGTGCGGCAACGAGAAGCCCAGATCCGAGAGGTCCGATGAGTGATACGATTCAGATTTTGTATCCCTACTGTATGAGCTACTTGCCTGTTTCAATATCCTGCATGAGCCGTTGAAACTCCTTGTCGTGCACAATGAGGCGGGACGCGGCACCGATCAGACGGTCAATATTCTCGTCGTTAAGATACAAGGTGGTCGGAATCTTCATCAGCGACATTCGCTCGTCTGGATCGGCAATCGCTGCGAGGCTGGCATTAATGAAATAGATGTCGGCGTCCGGGGCGAAGGGGCTGTCAGGATCCCGCTGCTTGGTACGCAGCTCTAGCTGCCATTTGGCTACGCCGATTTTCAGGAACTGGATCGTATCAAACGAATAGCGATTGATGGGCGCGTCAACCAATGTGCTCATGGCCTTGGAAAGGGTCGGGACTTGATCACTCCGAAATTCCATCACGTCAGGGCTTGTCTCGGCGCTCACCGCCAGGATCACAAACTTCCGGACGTTCTTGACCCGCACGAACTTCAGTAATTGCTCGAACCCCCCTGCGGCGCCGCTTCCCTCCATGATGCCACGGAGCGCGATATTGTCTGACATACCGCCATCGAGCAGATGGATATAGGGGCGCTTCTCACCATCAAGGTAGGACAGAAACTCGTTGGCTCGCTGGCCACCTACACCGCCCTTCTTTCTTTCTGGCTCTAGCCACGCCGGCGCCTGATAGCCGCAGTGGCCCGCATGATTTTTAAACGAAATGGGGCTCAGCACGAGGGGCAGCGCCGCGGACGACGCAGACGCCCAAGCGATCGGCAACTGGCTCAGGTCCGAGCAGATGAGATCGAACTGGAATTGGTTAAACTCAAAGCGGGACAGTGTGGCCATGTCGGTAGCGTGGATGACAAGAAAAGGTCGCTGGTGTCGCGCCAGCAGGTCAGCATAGGTTTTCCGCTCAAACAGCGCTTCATCCAGCAGTTCGGCCATGATATGCGCGCGGCCGAAATAGGGAGACCACAGCCGAATCCAATTGCTGGGCGACCGCAAGATCCTCGATTTGAGTTCCGATTCCCAGTCCTTGCGTAAAAAACGGTGCTCGAAGTCATGAAAGATCTGATCACCATATAGAGCGTAGTAACCGGCGGTGAAGGTGCCTCCAGACAAGGCAAACATCGCATCCAGTTCGTCGAGTAGCCGCTTCTTCTTGCCTTCCCAGGTAATCTGTTGACGGGCCAGCTCACGCAACACTCCAAACGCGAGCGTGGAGGCGCGGGTCCCACCGCCGGAGAAGGAGGCCATGATAAAGAGACCATCGGTGTTGTCGGCCTCGGGCGGGGCCAAATTGCTGAACCGATAGCCGCCGGCGGGCTCCCACTGCTTCAAGGGTGCATTGAGAGTAGGTCGAACGTATTCGCATCCACAGAGCGTCATCAACGACAAAAGGAACCACGCGCAAAGGCCAACCAACTGATTTTTCATCTGCTCTCCGTAACGGGCAATCTCACTCTTCAACAGACCAAACACCCTGCCGTGCCATGCTAGGCAAATGTGGTGGCTGCGGCGAGCCAAAATCCTTCACTTGCCGAGCATACCTTTCTGCAGGTCCTCTGAGGGTGGTTTCGGCCCCAGGAAAATGGAGAAAACGGCGTCGCCGAAACCCTTCCCCGAGAAGACGCCCAGCTCCTTGTTCCCGACCTGCAGCGTTGTCCCCTTTGCCGGCAGATAGGTAAACGTCAGCGTATCGGCTTCCTTCACATCGGGGACGAGCGCAAGCATCTTGTCGAACTCGGCTTTCTGTCCAGATGTGTCCTTTGCATTCGCCTCGAAGCCTTCCCGCAAAGCCTCCACGAGCTGCGCCTTCGTGAGGTCGCGCAGGAAATGCATGCGGATGGCTTTCGCCTGATCGGCCGCCAGAATCGCGCTCGCGTCCTTCGAGGCCGATTCGAGGTAGAGCCCGCCCACATAGACCTTGAACATGGACTTTTTCCTGAGGCCCAAACCGTTCAACCTCAGGGTCAGGTCGCCGGACTTGAGGGTGTCAGGCAACGTTGCCCCTGCCAGTTCACCGGCCAGCGCGGCGGTAGTGAGTATTGAAATGGCTAACATAATAATCGGAATGGCGGCGCGGCAGAATGTCATCACGATCCAGATTTTCATGCTTCTATCCTCATCAGATGGTGGGATGTTCGACTTGGAGGTAGCGGTACTGCGGTTGACGATCGGCCATTGAACAGCGGCAAACTCCACCCCTCTTTAGCATTGCAACGTTGATATGCCAACTGTCAGAAGTAACAGGCCGAAACGAGGGCTTGATGTGTGCCTCGGTTTTTGACGGACCCTTCATTCAATGACGAAGAATTCCGTGAAACCTCGGAAGGGGGACTGCAAGTAGCTCAAGAAAGAATACGCTTGATCGAAAACAGCAGCATGCCAAGTGCGTTGTTGGTTATCGTTTCAACGCCATAAGTGACGAGACGAAGAGCGTGCCGATCACCGCATGGGCAATCCCTGTTCCCCAGAGCAAGAGACCTCCGAGGCCCAGTTCCGCCGCAGCCCAGCTAATGACCACGGCTGCTAAGACATTGTAAGAGGTCATCCCAAGGCTCACCGCAAGACCCGCAGAAGTCGCAGCAGCGTCGCGGGCTTTCAGGCCGGCCAGCCCCAGCGAGAATGCTCCTGCGCCGAAGAGTCGCGTTACAATAGGAGTTATCGTGTCTACCGGCCCCCCGAACAATATCGTGACCGCCGTCGTCGGACTGAGCAATGCCAATATTCCTACGAGCGTTTCAAGACTACCGGACAGCGTCAACAAGAGTCTCAACGACACCGGGCTCCTCTCTTCGAAATGACACGGGACACTTCCGTGATGCGTCAGCGCCCCGTCCCTTTTCACATCGGCGCTAGGTCTTATTCCGCCAGCGTCTTACGAACGGTGGCGTCACGAAGCGCCTGTTGGTCTACTTCGGTGCGTGCCGTCTTCATTTCAGAAAGGTCGATGGTGACGCTGTGGATCTTGCCAGTGAACTTGTTGTCACGATCCTTGTAGTCTTCCGTAACCGGCGTGCCCTCGTCGACACCCACGTCAGCACCTTCATCGCCCGAGAAGAGGCAACACTGTGTGCGCTCGATGCGACCTTCGGCGACTTTCTGGCCATCCACGAAGATCGTCCCCATACCGCCCTTTCCCATGCCCGGACCATCGGACGCAAATTCGTACCGAATCGTCGCTTTGCCCCCTGCAATCGACTGCGGCGCGACAATGTTGAATTGCTGGAGACCGACAAAGTTGTAGGTGTAGACCGGTTTGCCCTCTTTGAGGTAAAGGCTCCAGCCGCCGAACCGTCCGGCCTGAGCCAGAATGACGCCGTTGGCACCTCCTTGTGGGATTTCCACCTCAGCGGTGATGGTGTGCGACCGATTCTTCGTGTTGATGAAGACGTTCTCCGACATGCCGGTCATTCCCTCATAGACAGTCAGCGACGTGCGCCCCGCCATGAGGTCGGGACGTCCGGCCGTGGCGGCGTTCATGCGCTCGAGTACCCGATCGTCGATCGGCAACACATGGTACTTGACCGCTTCCTTCATGAAGAGGCTCTGGAGTTCTTTGAGCTTTGCCGGATGCTTGGCGGCGACATCGCTTACCAGACTGAAGTCTTCCTTAGTGTTGTACAACTCCCACTTGTCGCCACTCAGGAGAGTGCGGGGCGTGAATTCCCACGGAGCCCGGTGAATGGTTCCGGCAAACCAGCCATCCGCATAGATACCTCGGTTGCCCAGGATCTCGAAGTACTGCACCCGGTGCCTGGTCTTTGCCTTGGCATTGCCAAACGTGTAGACCATGCTCACGCCTTCGATCGGGGCCTGCTTGGTCCCATTCACGAGTTTCGGCTCCGGCAAGCCTGCAGCTTCGAGAATCGTTGGCGCAATATCGATGACATGATGGAACTGCGTTCGCACCTCGTCTTTTTCCTTGATGCGTTTGGGCCAGTGGATGACCATGCCGTTGCGCGTGCCACCGAAGTTGGAGGCAACCTGCTTTGTCCAAGTAAACGGGGTATCGCCCGCCACGGCCCACCCGGCAGCCATATGAGGAAATGACATCGGACCGCCCAGATCGTCGTAATGCTTGAGGATGTCCTGGACGGTTTCTTGTGCTCGATTGAAATAGGTCATCTCGTTAAAGAGCCCGTTCATCCCGCCCTCGGCGCTCGTACCGTTGTCCCCCAGGATGTAGAAGATCAGCGTGTTGTCCATCTGACCTGTCTGCTCGAGAGCTTCAACCAACCGGCCGATCTCCGTATCCGCATACTCGCCGAACCCAGCGAAGATCTCCATTTGACGGCTGAACAGTTTCTTTTCGTCCGCCGAGAGCTTGTCCCACTCCTTGATAACGTCTGGCTTCGGAGCGAGTTTCGTCCTTGGAGGCACAACACCTAGCTTGATCTGCCGGGCCAGCGTTTCTTCGCGGAATTGGTCCCACCCTCCATCGAACTTAGCCTTATACTTCGCGATCCATTCTTTCGGGACATGATGGGGCGCATGCGTGGCACCCGGGGCGAAGTAGAGGAAGAACGGCTTCCCCGGCGTGAGCGACTTCTGATAGCGCATCCAGTGAATCGCTTGATTCGTCATATCGGTCATGAGGTGGTAGTTCGGATCGTTCGGCAGCTCGACCCTGGCAAATCCATCATAGAGTGCAGGCGCCCACTGGTTGGCTTCCCCACCAATGAAGCCGTAAAATTTGTCAAAGCCGGACCGGGTCGGCCAGCGGTCGGTCGGACCGGATGGGCTGACCTCCCAAGCTGCGGTTTCATGATTCTTGCCGAAGAAGCCCGTGCTGTAGCCGTTGAGCCGCAGCATCTCGGCGAGCGGCGCCACGTTGTTTGGACGCCGGCCTGTGTTTCCAGGAAACGCCGTCGAGGCTTCCGTGATCGCACCCATGTTGTTCATGTGGTGGTTCCGACCGCTCAACAGCGAGGCCCTGGTCGGCGAGCAGAGGGCCGTCGTATGGAAATGGTTGTAGCGGAGCCCCCCCTTGCCGAGACGTTCGGCCGTCGGCATGTGAACGGGCCCGCCGAACGCGCTGGACATGCCAAACCCCAGATCGTCGAGCATCACGAGGAGCACGTTTGGCGCACCTGCTGGTGCCTTAATCTCAAATCGCGCTGGAGGCGTCGCCTTGCGGGCATCGAATGTCGTGATTGATTTCATTTTTGGTTCCGGAATGGGCAGCACCGTCCGGTCGAGCTTCTCCGTCGCCTGAGTTTGCGCCGCCAATGAACCTTGGATGCCCACCGCCAGGATCACGAGCGTGACGCCCGCCATCACCCAGCCGATTTTCTCGCATCGACCTCTGAACCAGCTTGTGCTCATATCATTACCTCTATGATCGGATCGATCCATGACTGCGCCCTCCAGACAAATCTGTATCCTGTTATCAGTTTTCTAACCAACGGTGGTCATTGATTTCCCCGACGTTGCGAGTTGTGCTCCAATGCGGGTATCTAATCTGGGCAGGAAAGCGTCCTTCCTAGGGTAGGGGCGGAAGAATCTTATACCTAATGCAGTAGCAATGCACTGTTAAGGTTCAGACAGTTGGTTGCAGCGGAAGCAGCGGGGTGATTGCAAGCCAGGCACAGCGGATTTTCAGTGCGAGTATGATCGCACCCTTGAGGCTCGGTGGTGGTCCCAACGGGATTTGAACCCGTGTTTTAGTTCGACTGCGACTTCGCCCTTTTTTATTGCACGGTTGACAGACTTTGTCCCACTTATTCACAGGTAGGACTAAAACATGCGCTTTACGGAATTGGCCAAAGGCTGGATCGTCGCTCATGTGTTGAAGCGTTGATCCATTTCTTGGGAAGCCTCCGGTTCTCCGGAGGCTTCCCAAACATGGTCAGCCACACTTCAGCCACAAACTTGAACGAGCCACCGTCGCCTGTTATTTCAGCTCAACGATGAATGTATCGAGGCGGGTTGGATAGTCAAAGTCGCCCGACGATGGTCCCAGCGTGCCGTCCCAGGGGCTTGAAAACAGCGCCCAGCGACCGTCATTCGAAATCTGCGCAAAAGACTGGCCAGTGTAAGAACCGACAAGACCCCCATTGTGATTGTGCGCGAAGCGCCAGACCGTATTGGAGCCATCGGTCGCGGCAGCGATGATCTCTCCATACCAGGGGACAGGGCTCGGAGGCGTACTGATGTTATATCGTGAAAAGAGCACGGGCGCCTCGGGATTCGTTGATGCATTGAACCACGAACTGTGTTCGCCGTCATGCCATCCCGTGGCGGTCGACGGGGGCTGCATGATAAAGGTGTACTGCGTGGCATCCATGAGGTTACTCGGATCTCGAAGGCAAGCGCCTCCAGAGTACATCCCATTGATCGATCCACAGCCGTTGACAAATTTGGCGCCTATAGACGAGTGTCCGCTCGAATACATATTGGCATTCGTCATCAGCGACCAGGTATTGGTCGAAAGATTGAACACAGAATCGCCATTGACTCCCCAGCTGTGGTGCACGAAACCCACGTCCAGCCAGGCGCCGGCTGCACTACCATACATTGCATGAATCCCGATGGTTTGGCCGGCAGCCGAGGTCGGCCAGTGAGGATCGTGTTGGGCAATACCGTTGATGGTCTTCTTCAAGATATCAATGAATTTGTGCTGCGAGGGGTCATTGGGATTGAGACAGTAAATCTGTGTATAGGTATTTTGGCCTGCTGATCCTGCCGCCGCACAGATCCAAGCGTCTGCGCCGACAACCAGGACATGATAGGCGAGCGGAACGCTCTGATGCGGGCCGAGGTAAGTGACCACATGCGTGGCCTTGTTGTATTTCGCCAGTTGGTTCCCGTTTATAAAGTAGATAATGTCGGGATCAACGGCGGACCATTCCCATTTCACGTTGAAGCTCAGGGGATGCAAGGTTGGTCGGGCAGACCCATCCCCGACCTTGAAACTTGAGGCGTGGAACTCAAGCCAAAAGGATGTCCCGTGGGGACCATGGAGCTTCAGCGCCGTTGAATCGGCATTCCAGGTCCGAAAGAAGCCAGCATATTCGGGAATCAAGGAATCGCCGCCATGGGTATGGGCATCGGTCACTCGCAGGATGCGCGAGCCGAACGTCGGATCCCTGATAATCGAGTTAGCCGGACCGAGGGATGGAGCGTGGGGGATCTGTTTGGCATCGGTTCCCGAATAGGCAGAATAGGTGGTGGGAGCGGTAGCCGTGGCGGCAAAAATCGATGTGCCGACACTCAGGAACGCGATGATCACGCAAACGGTGCTCACTAACTTTTGGCACTGGCTGACGTGGCTCGCCTCCTTCTCGATTTGCCGAGAAGAGCCGTACCTGCAACCGTGCATCGTTCGTTCGATTTCTTTGCATAGATGAGACATGAAATCCTCCAATGCTGCCGGTGGATATACCGGTCCGACGACTCGTTGTGGCGACGCGCACCTAGGCGCTGGCCCATTTGCGCTGTACGGTTAAAGAAGTCGGGAGAATTTAGGCAGAGGGAGGGTCGGTTTGGGACGGGCTGGCAGCGTGATGATCTTCTCTTCTGTAGAGTGAGTACATGCTGGACCTACTACTGGTTAAACGCAATGCTATCGATCAACCGAAGATCAAGCGATATTCAAGAAGATCAAAACACTTCAGGGTGGCGCGGAGTATACGCAGCGACAATTGCGACGCAACTAGGGACACCCCTTGGAGTGGATGATATGGGAGGACCATTCTGTGGTAGCCCTCCGCCGTCAGCGCGAGTCGGATTTCCCCACCGTGAGAGAGACAACGCTATAAGCGACTTACCCGAGAAGCGCGAAAGTTTCTATTTTAATTCACACATATCAGAAGTATATTATTCGCCCAGTCATGGCGATGCAGTTACCCAGCCGAGCATTAGTTATCGCATTCTCGATACTCGTCGGTTGCAGCTCAGGCGACAGCGATCCAATGACCGACACCGCGAAGGCGGCGCACTCTCCAAATCCCCCATCGCAAGCCATTCAAGTCGAAGCGGGAAGTGACCAGGTTGTCCACGTGGGAGAGACGGTGCAGCTCTCAGGCTCGACCACCGCGCAGAACAACAATAACATCCAGTGGCACTTCAAAAGCGTCCCGGCTGGAAGCACCGCCGAGCTGCTCGACGCCGACACACTGACGCCGAGGTTCGTACCCGACCTCGCTGGCCTCTACGTTGTTGCCCTGGTTAAGAACAGGGCGCAGACCGACGAGGTCACCGTCGACGCTCAAGCGAACCTGGTCACGCTACACTTCAATGGCGCGCTCAGGACCGACGTGGTCATCAGCGGAACGTTCACTTACGAGACCACGATCGGGCCGAGTGCGACGAACGTGCGCAGTCTTTCGCCGAATGTGCTCTACCGCCTGACCGCGTGGAATTTTGTCGTGGAGAGCGCGCTCACGGGCTTCCTGCCTTCGACGACGTATCGAAATGGCGAGCCGGGCAACACCGCCGAGTTCTGTGCGGGTACATGCCTTTTTTCGTCGAACAGCTTTCTAGAACTGAGGTTCGCGAACACAGGGACCACCGTGCTATCACTCTTGTTCGAGATACGCGACCCGACGCCGTTCATCAATCCGCCAAGCGTGTTGTCGGAATGGGGGCTGTTTGTCGAAGGGACCTATCGGGTTCCATGTCCGGTCTGTGCACCATTGGCCGTGATCCAGACCGGCACATTATCGTTGTGAGCAGGATTTTCGAACCCATTTAGAATCCCCTATAATATGGGCCCCTCTGTTTCTGTCTAGGCGAATTCTCACTTTTTCGCCTTCGACGTACGTAAAACATCTTAACCCCATCGGGTGCTTTACCGAGGGACGCAAAAAGCATTTACTTATGCCGTTGCTTGCGATGAAACGATCATTTCACGAAACAAACACGGTCGAGAGGGACCAGCTGGTTTAACAAAGTTGCCGTTCTTTCGCCCTAATTTTCGCGACTGCACAACGAATACAGTGATGTGAAAGGGGGGTGAATCGTGAAATATCACATAGGTGAAGAAGTATGCGCCTGGATTAACGGATGTGAGCGCTTACTTTCGGCGGAGGTAGTTTTGACTGAGGACGAGCGAAGCTTACTTGAATATTACATGAATGAGCTTACCCGAAAGTTCCTTTCGCGAACGGCTTCCACCCAACACCCGTTGCCCCCTCTGACCGAAACGAGCAGTAGTCAGATCACCGCCTAAATTCTAGTCCCCAATTCTCCGAGAATTGGGGACTAACTCTCTTGGTTTGAAAGGCTGCCGCTTTGCATCGCGCTTCTAAAGCGCCGATGATGTTCTTCGTTGGCCACCCGCTGAATGCCCAATCCTTCAGACAACTGACTTCATTTGTGCTTCAACATCGGTAAGTCATTGAAAGACTTACAGCGGACTACTGGGCACGACTGTTGCTGGCTATCCACGGGTAAAACTCGAGCGGATCCGGGGTTACTGCTAGTTGCTACACGCACTCTAGTATCGTCGACGCCGCCGCTTTTCAACCTTTAATTTTTTTAGGGTATTTATGATCAGGGGCAACCCTTCTGTGCTGTTCTTTATCTTTGGACTTCTTATCACATCACTCGTCGGGTGCGGAAGTGACGATGGTCCGATAGGAGCAACGGCTTCATTATCGTGGGATCCTGGTCATGATCAACCGGGAGTTACATATACCGTGCATTACGGTAAGAATTCGACCGGTGAGTTCGGCTCATGCAACTATGAACATGCCGTCGATGTGACTGATCCCGGTGTCACCATTGCTGGCCTTGATTTTTCTACCCGCTACTACTTCGCGGTGAGTGCCTATGATAACAACAGTGGATCCAGAAGTATGTGTTCCGACGAAGTATCCAAGCTGACACCGGAACAAGAACTGTATATTGGGGACCCGCCGGTCAAGGTGTAGTAAGGGTCATGCAAAGCTAGGCGACTTCCGAGTGACGCTTCTCGGATAGACGTCGTAAGTTTCGCACCCGAAGATGAGGTTTAGAGAGATTAGGAGGTTTTTTATATGACGTCGCCTGAGACCGTATCTCTTCAGATACCCTACACAGCAAATGAGAAACAATTTCTGATTCTAGCCGTACAGGCTGCCGTGCGCACGTTTCGCAGCATCAACCCCCCCTGCGCTGACGACCCTCTCTATCTTCCATCTCCTAGTTCATTAGGTGTCTCTTCCGCGTCAGAGACACACGATCAGGAAGCCCTGCACAAAAGAGAAGTGTAGGACTAGGCCAACTGCCCTCGTCCTCCCAGATACCCACGCACGAGAGCCCACGATAATCCACGTTTGTATCGAGAGGCTGTTCGGTAGCGAGACTTAGGAACTCACAGATGTTGAACGATCCTCTGAATGCCGCGATACAGCTCTTCGACGGCTGCCTCCTTCGTTAGGAGCATGTCGGCTCCGGCCTTCAGCATCGCTTCCTTGTTGTTGGGTCCCGCGTTCACCGAGAGGCCAATTACCCTGATGTCAGGGTATTGAGCCTTGATCCGGGAAGTCGCTTCGATGCCGTTGAGGCGTGGCATGTTGATGTCCATGATGACCACAGCCGGCCGAAGTGTGTCCGCCATGGCCACGGCTTCATGGCCGTCCGAGGCTTCGCCGACGATCTGGATGTCGGCGTGCGCTTCCAAGACGGACCGCAGGCCTTGTCGCATCATGGCATGATCGTCGACGAGAAGGACTGTGAGAGACCTCTGAACAGAGGGCATCAACTCGCTCGTCGGCTGCTCGTGCACGTGCTCGCGAATGGCCGCTCTGGCTGAAGTCACGCCATGATGGAGCAGCCCCGTAGGCTGTGACTCGACGCTTTCCTGTAAGGGGAGCACAAGGAGGGCCGTCGTTCCCTTTCCAGGCGCCGTGACCAGTTCCAGCCTCCCGCCAAACGCTTTCATGCGTTCACGGATCGAAAAGAGCCCGAATTTTAGCGGCTGGCCGCCGTCTTGCGGCCGCACGACGGACAAATCGAACCCCACGCCCGCGTCGCGGACCTCAAGTCGGATACCGCGCTCCTCGCACCTGAGATGGACGCTGGCATGTTTGGTCCCCGCGTGCTTGGCGACATTCATCAACAACTCGCGAACGGATTGGAAGAGAAGAACCGCCTGTTCTTCCGGAACCGGCACGTGGTCCTGACCGACGTCTACCGACACGCGCAATTGACGTTGGGTCATATGCTCCCCCAGCCATCGGAGCGCTGCGGCCAGTCCAAACTCGCGCAAGACAGGAGGACACAACTCTGCGACGAGGGTTCTCGAATAGGTGAGGGCCTCGGTGAGAACGTCATCCACCTGCTTGATCAGCTCCGAACAGCCAGGAATCACCGCCGCCAGAGGCTTACCCTGTCCGAGCTTGAGCTTACAGAACACCAGCATTTGCTGAAGGTGATCGTGCAGTTCGGTGGCGATGCGTTTTCGTTCACGCTGCTCCGCCAGACCCAGTTCCGTCGCGAGTGCCCGAAGGCGCTCTTGAGACTCCATCAATTCGCTGGTTTTCACACGCACAGCCTGTTCAAGCTCCTGACCCCATCGTTCAAGCTGCTCCTGGGCTTCGCGGATATCGGTGATGTCGATATTGGCACCGACGTACCCCATTAATTCCCCATTATCGGTCAGGCGCGGTCGGGCGACCGATCGCATCCATCGATACTGGCCGTCGAAGCGTCGAAACCGGAATTGAGCGTCAAAGAGCCCGCGATCCCGCAGCGCATCGAGATACAAGGTGACATACTGTTTCCGATCTTCCTCATGGACGTAGCGCGCCCAGTCATAATTCGCCACCTCGCTCTGCTCGCGGACGCCAAGGAATTCCATGTAGGCCTGGTTGACGAATTCACAGCCGTGCAGGCCGGTCATCCAAATCAACACGGGTGCGCTGTCCGCAATCATCCGAAAGCGCATTTCGCTTTCGCGCAAGGCGGCTTCGGCGCGTTTTTGCGCGCTGATATCGGTGACCATCACGATGAACCCAGCGATCTGCCCGTTGTCGTTCCGATGTGGCGTATAGACCGCATGGATCCATCGCGTGCGGCCGTGGCGATACTTGGCTTCGGTCTGATAGTCGACCGCCTGCCCCTGCAATGCCGCCTCCACATACGGCGCCATGCTGCCCCAGGCTTCCTCGCCCACCACGTCCTTCATTGTCTTGCCGATAATGTCCTCTCGTGACAGTCCAAACCAGGTGGTGTACGCCTCGTTACACGTGACGTATCGTTGGTCCTTGCTGACGTAGGAGATCAGGGCTGGAACCGTATTGCTGACCAGTTCCAGCTGCTCTTCACTATGCCGCAAGGCCTCCTCTGCTTGCTTTCGCTCGGTGATGTCGACGTTGACACCCAGAATTCTCTCGGGAACTCCGGCGGTGTCTCGGAAGATTTTCGCCCTCGCGAACAGCCAGTGCACACTGAGGTCCTCCCAGACGATCCGAAAATCATGTGCATACTCATCTGTCGCCAGCGCGCGCTCCATGGCCTGTTCCGCCTCAGACCGGTCGTGGGGATGAACCCGCCGCAACCATCCTTCATACGTCCCTTCAAAAGTTCCTGGGTGAAGACCATAGAGGGCTTCAAGTTCAACGGACCAATAGTTTTTCCCTGTCTTGTAGTTGTATTCGAATACGCCCCAGTGGGCCGCCTGCTGGGCGATGCGGGTCCGCGCTTCACTTTCGCGTATCGCTTCTTCGGCACACTTACGGTCCGTGATATTCTGGCGTGTGCCCCACATTCGAACGAGGGACCCATCCTTCACAATGCCCACCATGTTGTTCAGAAAATAGACGGTGTCACCATAGACATTGCGCTCGGCGGATTCGACGTTCGTGGCCCGATAGCCGGCCCTAATAATGGAAGCGAGAAACTCTCGGGCGGAAGGATCGGAGATGGGCAGCATGAAATCCAATGTCTTTCCGATCAAGCCCTCCGCACTGGAAAAGCCATACATGCGCCCCATCGCATCGTTGCATTCGACAAGACGGGCAGAGCGATACAGCTGCTGAACTTGAGTCTCGACCGGTAGTGAAGTATCCACCGGCGGCTCGAATTCCATGCGCCAGATGCCTTCCGAGCTGTTCTGAATGAAGGCGCGGTAGCGCTCTTCGCTTTGCCGTAACGACGCCTCGGCCTGGTGCTTATAGAGCGTGACTTCCAGTTGCGTGGCCAGGTCCCGCTCTTCAAACGGTTTGAGAATATATCCGAAGGGTCCGACGGCGCTGGCGCGCTTGAGAGTTTCCTGATCGGAATGGGCTGTGAGAAAAATGACAGGAATGTCCCGCCATTGCTTCAAGCGGGTGGCGGTCTGAATCCCATCCATGTGGCCGTGAAGTCTGATATCCAGGAGCGCGATATCCGGACGTTCCGCCTGGGCCAACGCGAGCGCCTCCTCTCCCGTAGACACCGGGCCGGTGACGCGGTAGCCGAGCAGCTTGACCTTGCTGGCCAGGTGAGCCGCCAGGATCGCCTCATCCTCGACAATCAACACCGAGAGCTGGCTCATGAGTACCAGAACGTAGGGGGAAAGCCGCGCCAGTATATGTCTGACATAATTTCCAATGGCCTAGGGAAACCCCTGGTTTTTTGGGAGGGCGGAATTGCATCTCCTGTCCATTATATATAGGCGAAGAACTCAGTCGGACGCACAAGCATCCTTAAAATAGGCTACACAGGGCTACATCACCCGTTTGTAAAACAAAAGGTCGAAGCCCTATGAATGAGATTGCTCGTAACTTTTGAGTTCTGAGAGAGGTGACGATGCGAAAGTGGACGGTAGTGGTGAGAGGAGAGAATCCTCAGCAGATGACAGGGGAGGGAGTGGCGAGAATGCAGCCTTCCGGCGGTCCAACGCTCCGCGGACGAAGGCCCAGAAGAGACCAACAAACAGACTCAGAATTCCCGCGATGAGAACATTTAATAAGATCTTCGGTCTGCTCTTTCGTTCGGCGGGAATGGCCGGATCGAGTACCTGGACAGTCGGGGTGTCCCGAGCTTCGGTTAGTTTGGCCTGTTCATACTGGGAAATCAGCAAGGCGTAAAGCGTTTCTTGGACCTTCAGATCTCTGGCGAGCCGGCCATACTCCAACGCCAGCGTCGGCACACTGGTGATGGCTGGACGCAATCGGTCTCCCGGCAGACGTTCTTTTCCGCTCTTGCCCGTCTCCATGATTTGGAGTTGTTTGCGTAGTTCACTGATGCTCGACTGCACGCGCGCAATTTCGGGATTGTTGGATGAGAGATAAGACCCCATGACTTGCAACTGAACTTCCTGCGCCATGATCTGAGCTTGAATCATTGCAGTAGCCTCGATCATTGCCTTGGATTGCGCCTCAATGGCCACGGTCCTGTTCTGGGTTTGGAATTCCTTGAGCGCATCTTCCACTTTGACTAAAGCGGTTTGTGTTTCAGCGACTCGTTGCTCAATGAATTTCCGATTCTCTCTTGCCTTACTCACGCTTAGGGTCTGATTTAATCGATCGAGATTGGAGACATAAAAGTTCGCAATATCGGATGCGAGCTGAGGATCTTTATCTTCAACCGCGACCTTGATGACTTTTTCTTTCGTGACGACGATACGGGTGGCCCCTTCCAGGCTCCCCCGAGCGTCGTGCATCGTCTTTGTTTCGTAATGCTCCATCAGATCAAACCGGCGGATGATGTCATCGGCCATGATTCTTGATTTGAGCATCGCGGTGAAAACATCGGTTGGTGTGGCTGGTGAGCCAGGGAGCGAGATACCCAGGCTTTGAGCCGCGGAACTAGCGGCACCAGACGCGAAGAGAGCACCAAGCCCAACTCCGTTGTTGGATTCCAACTGTGGCAAGAGGGTGGCAGTAGATTCATAAATCTTCGGGAGTAAAAAGCTGACAACAAGCGTCCCCATAGTCATTACTGCGCAGAGCGCAATAATTCCCCATTTGCGCTTCGAGATGACCTGCCAATAGTCGAATAAAGTGACTTCGTCTGTTTGAGGGGACCAGTTAGCACGGCTTCGTTGAGAGATCATGTGTGGTTGACTCGACATTAAATGTGGGTGAGAGGGAGTTCGCTGTCTATCGGCCGATCACAGCAATGCCTGCTGCCGCCAAGGCTACACTCCCAACGATACTCGCGACACTCTGCCACAATGACAATTGTGGTGTTTTGGCTTCGATCTTTTGCGGAATGACGATGGTATCGCCCGGCTTCATATCCTTAATACGAACGTAGGCTCCCTCGGTCGAGCCGTTGGCTTTCACCACGTACATTTCGCTCTTACTCGCATCCTCCGTCATGCCACCAGACTGTTGCACATAATCCTCCAGGTTCAAACCAACACGGTACACCACTGTGCTGGGGTTCTTGACCGACCCGATCACGCTCACGGTTTTAGGCGGTTGAGGGATCGCAATGCGATCCTTGGACTCCAGCATGATATCGTCTTCTGAACTTTCCAGTTCTTCGAGCGATCGGACATTGATCACCACGCGCCCCAACTCCACGCGGGCTGTCACAGCCTCAAGCTGTTGGAGGCGCAAACTGAGCACCTGCTGCTCTGCCGCCTGTCCCGCCGCCGCACCGACAGTAGACATTCCGACTGTGCCCGCTGCAAGGGCAGCCGATTGAGCCGTGAGCCGCTGTCTTTCCGATGCAAGGAAGCGATCGAGTTCAACCTGCTGACGCTTGCGCACGGATTCACGTACGAGAACAATCCCCTCCGGGAAGGCTGTGGCGCTAAAGCCGCCCGCCCGTTTTAAAACGGAGCTAAGTTTTTCACCCGTCTCAAGGGTAAAATAACCCGGGCGCCTGACCTCCCCTTCCACAAATACCACGCTGGGGGGCCGCATCTGCGTTCCGACAACGATTTGGTCCATCCGTTGCAGCGGAATGTCGTCTGCTTTCCCGTTATCGAACAGATCCTTTGGACTGAATGAAATGACTTTAGTTTCGTACGTGAGTGGATTCGTGCGGACGATTTCCGCCTTGTCCATGTAGGCATCGACGGTGAACTGATCGGCTTTGAGGATATCGCGCACAGCCATCCCTGGGCGGAATTCATAGGGTCCAGGATTTTTCACCGCACCTGCCAGGGTCACCACATTCACGACTTGCGTCGGCACAGAAGCGACACGGAGGAAATCCCCATCCTGCAGTGCCAAGTCTGCGCCGTTTGCAGTCGGACGTTTCCTTCCGCTTGCATCGATGATCTTGCCCAGATCAATATCAATCATGATCCGGCCTTTGTCTTGATCGAGTCTAAGCAATTGACAGCGCTGAAGGTTTGCGGACGGAGTGACACCACCGGCCAGCTGGAGGAGATCTACCAACCGCGTTCCTGGATTGAGCTCGTAAATCGCGGCCCGCTTCACCGCTCCACTAACCGCGGCAATCGGTCCGAGTGGTGGAACCACAATGACATCGCCGGATTGCAATCTGGCGTCCTGACGGCGGTCGCCAGCCATCAGGAACTGATAGAAGTCAATCTCCCCTAAGGCCTGGTTGTCCCGAACCAAACGAATCTGGCGCAAAGACCCAGATCTTGCGGGACCGCAGGCTGCATAGAGCGCGTTGGAAACAGTCGCCAGGGAACTAATCTCATAGGCACCGGGTCTTACCACTTCCCCGACGACGTAGACCTTAATCGTGCGCAGACGAGCCATGGCCACATGCACTTCGAATCGCTTCAAATGAGCGCTCAGCCGATTCGTAATGGCACGCTCCGCCTGGGAAAACGTAAGGCCACCGACTGGAATGGCCCCAATCTGCGGAATCACGATCATTCCGTCGCGCTCGACCGGCACAATGTAGCTGCGGTTCAGGCTCTGTTCCGGCACGTTCCAGACATGGATCGAGAGTGAATCCAGAGGACCCAGCACGTAGTCAGGTCCCACCGGCGTATCGAGCACCGGTGCAAAGCTCGTAGCCTGTGTATCGAAGAAATCATACCCGAATTGATGCAGGCGGCTCTTGACGTTTTGGAGCACGGAAAACTGTGCAAAAGCTTCCTCAACCGAATAGTCCTTGCTCGTCAGTTGAGCCGTTTGCTGCGCAAGCCTGCCTCGCTCCTCCCGTTCTTGCTTGGAGCGGACGTCTATATCAGTCGTGATCCGATCGTCCTGCTTCTGTTTCGCAATGTCTTCTCGTTGTTCTTTCTTAAAGCGCTCGTCCCGTTCCAGTCTAATTCTCGTATCGGCTGAAGGAGGCAGTACTGCAGATGAATCCGATGGCCAAAAGTCGTTGAGGGTCGGTCCAGTCGGAGCGATTGCAGGTGGCGTTTTTGCCGGAAGCGGCGGACAAGGAGTTTGTGGTGGAGCAAGCGGCTGAAGAGCGGTCGGATTCGTGACCACCGGAGATCCAGGCAGACTATCTTTCAAGCCAGAGCCAGCTCCGCCGGCTGCACCAAGCGAGGGGAATCCGCTACCACCCTGTGTCTGAGCTAACAATGGAGCGGGAACCGCGGTTACGAGGATTAGCATCCAAACGCTGACCCTCGTTACGGCATGGTAAAAACGTTTTATCATGCTTGACTCCCCACGAGGTCAGTCGCTCCTAAAAACCTATCTCAGGTGATTCACGTACAGATCACACGAACCGTAGCCCATTGACTACTGTCAGTCAAGAAGAGTCGCCGTTTCTCAATGCCATCAAAAGACGTTTCAAAAGTCTATCGTCAACGATGTCCACAAGAGATGGTTATTTGCGGTGACATTGGGAGCAAAGGTTTCGACGAACGGAACCATCGAACTAATCTGCCCGGGGTTATAGATGCGTTGGTAGGTATATCCAACGCTAAACTGTCCCTTCTTGGAAAACCACCAGGTCACATCCGTACTACCCTCATATTTTCGCTCATGCACCGGTAACCCTCTCTGGCGCTCCTGATAGTTAAGATTGGTCCCAACTTGAAAAGTACCCGTCATGTACCTGGTGCTGCGGACAAAGAAATCGATGCCGTCGGCACCCATATGGTGTCCGAGAGGAAAGCCGTATTGGCGCATACCGTTGGTAAACGTTCCGTTGTTATACCAAACTCCGACTAATTCAGGGCTGTACCGACGGGGATAATCTGTGTCTGCGAATTCGATCCGAAGATCCGTCGTGTCATTGCTGAAGAGTTGTGGAATATAGAGGCCTGCCAGATAGGCTGCGCGAGTCGAGATCAGCTTGCTCCACTTGTCTTCGGAACCTAATTCTCCATAGATCTGCATGCCAGCTGGAAAAGGAACGAGGTAAGGAACATGAGGAACTTTTGCCGTAACATCCACCATGGCCTGTTCGTTGCATTGGGCCACGCCTTCCTGATTTGGCGGATTCGTATAGCAGTCAACCAACGTGCGTGGGAATGAGCCCCCGCTTCCTTGTCCACCGAACTGTGTCATTCGAGTGAGGCCCAGCTCCAACCAGGAGGTTGGAAGATAATTGATTCTCAACCCAAAGATCTTCTCATGTGAAAACGTTTGCTCGCCTTCCAGACGAGCAAGAAAGCTGTTGATTTTCCAATCCCCAAGCTTGCTAAACAACCACGGCAGCCGAAATGTTTCATCGCTTCCAAGTTTGATCATGTCGAGAGGGAAGGCATGGTCGGTCAACAATAAGGAACCATGATAACCCGGCCCCCACCATTGGCTTCCTCTTCCGAATTCCAATGCGACGTTCCAGAAGGTCAGTTTGAGACTGGCTTCGCGCAGATACACATATTGATCGTTAAACGAGGTGAGCGGTCCAACCGTTGGACCTCGACTGAGCGCGTCGACATTACTAATAAATTTGGGTTGAAGGATAATGGCAGCCCAGTTTCCAACCTCAAGCCAGCCACGAACGTCCGTCTGGTTCTGGACGCCATTGGCATAATATTCACCACCTCGGTTCTCTCTCAACCGAACGCTTTGTCCCCCGCCGATTGAAAATGCATCGACCTCAGTTTGCACACGGGCTCCATAGCGCACTGTCTGCGAGGTTTCAGATCGTTTTCTAGCGATCGTTCCCAGATCCATCAGCTCAGGACGAAACTCAGTCATGAGACGTTCGAGGAGAGGCTCTGCCAGCACTTGACGATCATCCGCGCGAATCTCGTCCGCACGAATGCGTTCGATCGCACGGGCGACATATTTGGCGGCCTGTTTACGGCTATAGGGTTTGGCGACAACCATTGCCTGATCAATAATATCGAGTGCCGTAAGACGTTCGATCGCCTCATAAGCCCAGTGATGAAGGGGAAGATTCACGGAAGCCCAAGCACCTTGGAACGGCAACAGAACAACACTGGTGACCATGACAATAGCAGCCGCGAAGAGACCTATCCGGTCTGCGATGACGTCGGTGACCGGCGAAACGGGCTTATGTGGAACCTCTTCAGAACTCTGCTCGTTTAAGTACACACAACGATCTCAGCTGACAAAAATGATTGCGTAGACCTAAAGCGTCTCAGGAGGACTAAAACCGAGCTCGGTTTGATCGCAACTTGAGCAAGAGCCCTGCTTCAGCAAGCGTCGCTGTTCGCCGGGAGGGATGTGAGAGTGGGTGCAACCAATGGTTCGTGGTCTTGCATCAAAGGGCGTAATTCAAGTCCTGTCACCAAGATCATGACACCACGTTCCTTGCAAGCTTGGACGACCGCCCTCATGCGATCGTCATCGATGGCTTTCGATGAAATCAACATGCTCGCGATAAGATGATCGTCCAGTATCGCGGGTATATCCTGCCCTTTCCCTAGAACAGGAACGCCGCAGATCGTTCGGTTCCACAATGACGGATCGTCATCGATAAAGCCGATCGGCTTGAGCCCCAACGTGGCATTTTGCCTCAACTCACGAAGGACAAGCTGACCCCCACGTCCCGCGCCGTAGATCAAGGCAGCCCTTCCATGATCAGCACCCCACTCATGCGAATAGTCGAGCACACGATAGACGCTGCGAATGCCGCCTGCAAAAAGACCAAGGAGGAGGGCATCGACGACAAAGAAACTCATGGTCCCCTCAGGCGGATGGCGTATCACGACGAGGGAATAGGAAATGGCGGCCGCTGCACCTACGGCCAATGCGACCTTTACCAGATCCCCAACTCCCATCGCTCGCCATACACCCCGATAAAGTCCAAAAACGTAGAAGCAGAGAAATTGGGTGATCAATACTGTAGGGAAAGAATTCACATACCAGATTGTGACAAGGTCGATAGAGGCATCATAAAATTTCAGCAGAAACGCGGCCCCATAGGCTGACGTAATGAGAAGCAGGTCGAGAAAACCGAGGAAGAAACGCTTGTCGAAGGCAATCCGGTCATGCCACTGAAGCAACCGCCTAACTTGAAGAAGGTCCAATTCACGGTAGTCGAGTTTGCCAATCCCGATAGCCGTAGCCAGTATCACCGTCAGGATCACGATGCCTGCATTGCGATACTCAGCCAACACAGATAAAAGTGCAAAGACTGAGAGTCCCAACGAAACGGAATAAAGAGTCAACACTGCGTTACGGTGAGACAGTCCCAACGCCATGAGCCGATGGTGGAAATGCCCCTGATCAGCCTTGAACATATGCCGTATGGCCTGCAGCGAATTGCTCTCGTATTTCTTCTTTTGTCCCTTGAATCGTCGGATCATGGAAAAGAGGGTGTCAATGATGGGAAGTCCGAGAACCAGGAGTGGAACAAACACTGCGAGCGCGGTCGCCGTCTTCTGCGTACCGACAATCGCCGTCACGGCCAGCATATAACCGATCAACATGCTGCCGGAGTCACCCAAGTAGATGCGGGCCGGATTGAAATTATGCGGTAAAAATCCGAGCAAGGCTCCAAGAACGACAATTAACATCAGCGCATCTGTAGTCTCGCCACGAAGAAGGAAGAGCGCCGCACAGGTGCCGGCGGCTATGCTGCCGAGCCCGACAGCAAGTCCATCCAGACCATCGACCAAATTAAACGCATTCGTGATTCCGACAATCCACAAGAAGGTGAGCGGAAAAGCAAGCAGCCCCAGATGAACGGGGTCACTCCCGAAAAATGATACGTGATCAATGCGCACGCCCAGCCCAATAGCCGTTGCGGCCGCAGCGGCCTGAATGACGAACTTTGCCCATACGGGCAGAGACCGAACGTCGTCGAACGCTCCGCCCAGGAATACGATTGCCGCCCCGCTTAGGATTGGCCACCACGCAGTGAGGTGCGGGGTCACCCAAGACGCATTAAGCGGTCCGATATTGCAGGCCGCAACGAGAGTGACGGCGAAAGATAGCATGATCACGACCCCTCCGATACGAGGAATCGGTACCGAGTGAATCTTACGCTCTCCTGGCAAATCGACGGCGCCGATGGCGAAGGCAAGCCTCCGGATGAGCGGACTAATGGTCAAGGAGACGAGAAATGCGATCAGGAACAGCGCTGTATAGTAGAGGGAGGTCATGCCAGCTCTGAGGGGGGCGAGATAGTCTTCGCCTCCAAGGACGAGACAGCAGGCGACAGAGACACTCGTTGGAAGACCTGCCGAAAGCTTTTTGTGGCAATGTTTCTATCAAAGCGCCTGTTGAAATACAGGCGAGCCGCCTCACCTTGCCTTTCGAGCAGCGAACGATCCTTGTAGACGGCGAGCAAGGCCTGGACGGCCCCTTGAGTATCTCCAGGCTGCACGCTGTATCCGCACTGCGCCTCGCTCAACAGCGTGGAAGTTTCACTTCCCTGGGGTCCGATGAAGATGACAGACCGACCAGCGGCCAGTGCTCCATAGACCTTACTGGGAATGCTCAGTCCCTCCATATCGCTCCGCAGAGAGACGAGATGCACGTCGGCGGCTGACAAACTGGATTGCAGACGAGATTTCGGTTGATAGGGAAGGAATCGAATATGTGACCACCTTTCGGCTCGCGCCGTATCCATGAGCTTCTTTTTCCACGCACCTTCACCGATAAAACAGAAGCACAATTCGGGTAGGGCATGCGTCTCCCGTAGGAGGGCCACGAGCGTCTCAAATTCATGAACCACCCCATGGTTGCCCGAATACATCACCACGAACTGATTCTCCAAATTATGCTGCTGAAGAAATTCATTTCCCCCTCTCGGGAGCGACTGGATATGTGTTCCATCAGCCCAGTTTGAGATTCTTGACAGTGATAGAGGAGGCACCCCTTCTGAAAGAATTTGACGCTCCATACAACGCCCGATGACCACCACCTGATCCATCTGCCGCAGCGACCATCGAGCCAACCACCTCAGACATCGTGCGACTAGGCCCTCAGGCAGTAGGCCCGCCCGAACGGCGATTTCAGGGAATACATCTTGAAGCCAACAGACGGTCTTCACGGGTTTGACCATTCGCACCACCGCCGCCATGACGGAAAGCAGTGGCGGATCTGAAAGCACCACCAAACAGTCTTGATGCTTCGTCCGAATCGCAGCCACAAATGCAGCAATCCAAAACGAGATGTAATCAGCCAGGCGCCCTAACGTATTGGCCCGCCCGAATCGAGTAACTCCCACTCGCACAATGCGAATGCCTTTGTAGATCTCCTGAGCAGGCAGGATTGATGAGCCGCCGGCATAGGTGGTGTTACCGGTAATGACCGTGACTGTTTCGCCTTGAGCCGCAAGGTCCTCAGTCAACTCAGTCAATAGCTGAGCGGTCGCTGATATATCCGGATAGAAATAACGATTGACGAACAACAGCCGCATGCGATCACATTGCCGATTTATCGCACTGACGATTCTTGTCTCATAAATGATTACGTGCGATTTACGATCTTACATGGCCTGTGAGGGGGGTCAACGAAATTGGCGGTATGTCACGAGGAAGGGGGAAAGATCTGCAAAATTAGCCGGTTCTTGAAATTACAAAATCTCCCAGCACAAGGATATCCAGCTTTGTGCGCAAAAAGCACGCAAGTGCTTCTTCTGGCTTGCAGACGACCGGTTCGTTTTCATTGAACGATGTGTTTAGCAGCATGGGCACGCCGGTCAATTTTCTAAAGGCTTCAATGAGCCGATAGTAGCGCGGGTTCGTGTGTTGCTGAACCGTTTGAAGGCGGCCCGACCCATCCACATGCGTGACGGCCGGTATAATCGCACGCCGTTCCTCTCGTATCTGATAGACCTGCATCATGAAAGGCACGTCGTCATCCGTTTCAAACCAATCGGCCACATGCTCTCGAAGTATCGACGGTGCAAAGGGCCGGAACGACTCGCGGCGTTTGATTTTTAGATTGAGGATCTCCTTCATGTCTGCCCTACGCGGATCTGCTAAGATCGACCGATTCCCAAGCGCGCGTGGTCCCCACTCCATACGCCCTTGGAACCAGCCTATGACGAACCCTTCGTTTAGGGCTTGGGCTACGGTTTTGATCAATTCCTCTTCATCATCCACATGCCGAATGACGCAGCCTTCTCTTTCGATTGAAGCCTGTTCTCTTTCACACAGCGCGATCATGTATTGGTCGCCAAATTCCGGCCCCCAGTAGGCATGATCCATGTAGAACGGTTCGCGAGCGATCCCACGCTCGGCAGCTACTGCAAAGGCGGCCCCTATCGCACCTCCTGCATCTCCTGCCGCAGACTGAATATAGACAGCACGGTACGGTGTATGCCGATAGATCTTCCCATTCGCCACCGAATTCATGGCGCAGCCACCAGCCACAGCCAAATCATTAAGCGCATGGCGCTCGTGCAGGCGGGTAAGCAGGTGAAATAAGGCTTCTTCATACATGGCTTGCAACGAATGGGCGATGTCCCGATGGGACTGGGTGATCTCTTGGTCTTTCGTCCGCGGCGGCCCAAGCAAATCCGCTAATGCATCCGAGAACAGTATGCCGACGCGTG
>Ga0207706_10000590_pt1 | contig 38531 bp, 30 predicted proteins | sample KBSC53metaG_FD_184318 | JGI IMG/M metagenome (GOLD analysis project Ga0207706, IMG submission 184318) | Corn rhizosphere microbial communities from Kellogg Biological Station, Michigan, USA - KBS C5-3 metaG (SPAdes) (version 2) | ecosystem: Host-associated > Plants > Roots > Rhizosphere > Soil ... | reverse complement strand
CAGCGCCTGGTGGTCACGAACTGGGTGCCAAAATTCAGCGCTTACCGTCTCACGTTCACTTTCCCGGTACTGAATGCCGCCGCCTGCGTCATGTTTCTGGCCAGCGGACCCGACAAAGCGGCGATTCTCCACCAGGTTCTCGAGAACAGCTCGGCGAACCTGCCCTCTCAGAGAGTGCATCCCTCCAACGGCAAATTGCTTTGGCTGATCGATGGGCCGGCGGCGGCCGCTCTGTCGCATCCGATTGTCTGACCTCATGCAGATCAAAGAAATCTGGCGGTATCCGGTGAAGTCCATGGCAGGAGAAACATTGAGTGTCGCGGATATCAACAGACAGGGCATCGCCGGTGACCGGATCATCCAGGTGCGAAATGCCGCGGGCCGAATCTTCTCCGCGCGCACCCGGCCCAAGCTGCTGCGGCACACCGCGATGCTCGCCGATAACGGCGATGTGCTGGTGGACGGACGTCCCTGGGACTCAACGGAAGTTGCTCTCGATGTTGAGGAGGCCGCGGGCGCGGGGACCCGCCTGGTCCGCAGCGATGCCGGGGACCGCTTCGATGTTCTCCCCCTTCTGGTCACAACTGACGGAATGTTTGCCGCTGTAGGTTACGACCGGCGGCGCTTTCGGCCAAACCTGGTCATCGCCGGCGTGGAGGGCCTCGCGGAACGCCAGTGGGAGGGAGCACGTCTGCGCATCAACGAAACAGTCATCGGCATGGACGATCTCAGGGCCCGCTGCATCATGACTACTTACGATCCTGACACCGGCGAACAGGACGTCAACGTGCTGCGCCGCATCCAGAGAGAATTTGGCGGCGTACTGGGGCTGAACAGTTACGTCATCAATCCGGGCCGGGTTGCGGTCGGTGACCGGGTCGAACTGTTGCCTCGGCCATGAACGGTCCCGGCAACGTCGTGTTTCTGGGAGTCGATCTGGGCTGGTATGGAAAGCCGAGCGGCCTGGCTTCGATCGGAATCAGTCAGGGGCGTCTGTCTCTTCAAAATGTAACCCGCATGGAAACATCCGCCGAGATTCTGGCCTGGATCCTGAACCAGGCTGGAAGCGGCAGCGCCGTGATAGGGATTGACGCTCCGCTGGTAATCCGTAACCAGGGGGGAATCCGTGATGCGGAGCGGGAACTGAACCAGGAATTTCGCCGTTTTCATGCCGGATGCCACGCCGCCAATCTCGGGCGTCCCTTCGCCGGAAACGTACTGTCATTCAGTCGCCGGCTCGCGGCCCTGGGCTTCGCTCATGGCGCTGCAATGGCCGCGCGCGCGCAAGGCCGCTTTCAAATCGAAGTTCACCCTCACGCGGCGATGGTGAATCTTTTCGATTTGACTCGTATTGTGAAGTACAAGCGTGGCCGGCGCGCGGCTCGCGCTCGGGAACTGCGCCGCCTGCGCGCCCTGATGCTGTCGCGTCTTCGGATGCTGGATCCTGCCCTGCCCTTGCGCCTGCCGGGCGTGCCAAACGCCGGCAATCTGAAACCTGTCGAAGACCAGATTGATGCCGTACTCTGTGCCTACATTGCCGCGCACTGGTGGTTCTGGGCCGGGGCGCGAAATCGCGTCTATGGAGGTAACGCGACGGGTTACATCGTTGTACCGGAGCGCAAGACGAATGAATCAGCGCAGGCTGCGTTCAGGCTTCCCCACGCCGGCTCTTCCAGCAAATTTCCCAGCCGACGTCTTTGATCATGGCCCTCGGCCCTACTGGACCTCGATCGAGACCACACGCCCCGCGCCGGCACCGGTTTCCCGGTAGTTGAGAGCGACCTTCTGTTTGCTCCATGAACACGAAAATGCGTCCGCTCCGATTAGCGCCACATGTTTGCTGTCCGGCACCTGCATCTTCCAGGTTCTCCCATTCGAAACCACGGTCAGGGTTGCCGCGGGCGGCGTGGAGCAGTCGATGCTCATGATGGTGCCTTTAAGAAAGCTGGACGGGGTCTGACTTGGAATTATTCGAACGTGTTCTTCGACGATGGAGTTTGCATCGATATCTGTTCCGTTAGAGCAGCAAGCGTGTGCTTGCCCATCGTTCCCGATTACGCTTCCGCTGCCTCCTGCCCGCCGCTCCTCGATCGCCGTTTTAAATTGCAAGGCCTCCTCCAGCGCCTTGCCGGCCCGTTCCGCCACTTCGGCGCTGCCGTTCCGCACCAGCACCTGCAAGATTGCGATGGCGGCATCGGGCTGGCGGGTATTCATGTAGATCTGCGCCAGATTGAACTGATACTTCTCGTTTCGAGGACTGAGCGCCACGGCTTTCTGCATGCTGGCAAGTCCCTTCGCCGGATCTCCCACGGACAACTGGGCTAACGCCAGGAGGCTATAGGGCTCGGGAAAATTGGGGTCCAGCGCGATGGCGGTATCAAGGTGTTTGATCATTTCCGGCAGCTCCGACGGGTTGGCGAACCCGCCCTCGCGGCTCATCAGCAGCGCCAAGTAATAATGCACATGGGGGTCCCTGGAGTCCGCCTGCGCCGCGCGCTTGAAGTATTCCGCAGCCTGGGTCAGGGCCTGCTTCTGCAGGTAGGCATAACCCAGGCCCCGGCAGGCCGCCGCATGGTTGGGATCGGCTTTCAGAATTTCCTTGAATTCCGCGACCGCCTGCTCGCCGTAGTCCGGCGAGTGCAGGTGAAGGTCAGCCAGCACGGCGCCGCTGTCCGCCGGGCTCAGCGTCCGTGCCACGTACTCGCTGCTGACGATGTTCGCGGGTTTCGGTATTGGATAATATTTGAAGCGTCCGCTGCTGATGTAGTTGCGCAACGCCTTGTCGAAATCAGATGCACTCATGCCCAGGCTCTGCTGCATGGCGCTTTCGACCGGAACATCCCTGGCCAGCTTCAAATCGAAATATTGAGAAAGCCTGGAAATCAGGTTGTTGTCATAGAGATAGTGCACGACCATCCCTGATTGGGCGTAGAAGACGGCGCGATGCCTGCCGCTTTCGTTGTAGGTCGAGGAATTCTGCTGTACCCGGAACAGGTCGGCCACCTTCATCATGCCGTTTTGCTGCAATACCCGGTACTCCTCTTCCGGGATCTTGCCCACTCGGGCTTCCTTGCTGTCTACTTCGATGCTGGAAAAGTACTCGGCAAAGCCTTCTTCGAACCACGAGTCCACTCTCGCGCTGAGTACTCCGTTCATTAACTGGTGGGCATACTCGTGGAAGACCACGCTCCAGGGATTTTCGACTGACATGTCCAGCATGATGAAGCTGCGATCCTCGCCGCCCAGAAACTGCCCCGACACCTGCACCGGCTTGCCATTCCAGAGAGGCGCGAATTGCTGCATTTCTCTGTTATTGCGGAAGGCGACAATCTGCAATGGGATGGGAATATTCACGCTGGCCTTGGTCATCAGGACATCGAACACGGCGCGCATCTGTTCGAAGCGCATGGCGGTTTCCCGTCCTCGCTTTTCGCCGGCATCGGTCACCACGGAAAAATGCGGAGACTTGACTTCAATCCATTGCGCATCGCTGGCGAACATAACAGGGACCGCGCTCAGGGTGAGCAGCAGCAGAAACAGCCGGCGGGCATGCCATCGAAGCGGAAAGCACACGGACAAAAACTCCCGATGGATAGTAGCTTAGGCTGGGGCGCATTCCAAGTTCCCGTGGAAATGCCTCTAGAACACCGGCACCAGGTTATGTTTCTTGGAATACATCTTGCGATCGACGGCCCGCAAAACATCTTCGGCGTCGGAGCCGGTGACATAAGGGGCCAGGGCCCAGCTGAACGAGAGTTCGAAGCCCTTCTTGCTGGCCAGGTTCCACTGCTCCACTTCCCGGAGGATCCGCTGCAGTGGGCAATCGGCCTGCTCTTCGGTAGTGTCCGGCATCATGATCAGAAACTCGTCTCCACCCTGGCGGAAGGCCAGGTCCGCGCCGCGGAAGACGGCCTTCAATATTCTGGCAAAATCGATCAGGACCTTGTCTCCTTCGAGCGCCCCATACTTGGAACTGATGGCGCTGAAGCCGTTCAAGTCAATCGCCATGAAAGTCAGGCTGCTGCCCAGTCGGTTGGCGCGCGCCACTTCCCGCGGCAGCAGTTCGTTCAGGGCCCGCCGGTTCAGCAACTGGGTAAGCGGGTCTATCAGCGACAGGCTCTCCAGCCGTTCGTTCAAAACCAGTTCGCGAATCAAAGCCAGGCGGGTATTGTTGAGGGTCCGCTTTTGTGCCAAAAGATAAATATTGAACAGCAAGATCAGCGAAATCAGCCCAAAGAAGAGTTGGGGCAGATAGAAGCGGTCAACGTGAACAAACAGCTGCGACCACACCAGGTTCGGCAAAATCACCGCCAGCAGGCCCGAAGTCAGGACCAGCATCACCAGAATTCCGATTGACCAGAGTTGCAGGTCGCGTCCGGAAAGCTGCTGAATCTGCTGCTGAATCTCGTCCGCGCGCACCAGCATGGAGGGTGGGGTTGTGCGCTCTTCATCGGACTGCGACATTCCTCCTCCTCGCAAACACAGGTTTCCCTGATCTGGAACACTCGGTCTTAATTTGTATCGCAATTGTGACGGGCAAGAAGCGGGAAAAACTCTCTCTCGATTACCTTCGTAATCGTAGATCGGAACCGGCCGGACCTTTCAGGGGTAATCAACATCCACCAGTACGTTGTGTCCGCTTTCCTTGCGGAAGGTGACTAGAACTTTCTGGCCCACGGGCAAGGCGTTTCGCATGTCGCCCTCGAGCACCAGCAGGTTTGACGAGCCGCCGCCGTCAGACAGGGTCACAATCGACTTGTTGGGCTGGCCCACGCCCGATTCGTAGAACTGAACGCTCTGCACTTTGCCCTGTTGCCTGAGCCCGCCGGCGGCGGTCGCAACTGCCGTCGCGGAGCTTTGCTTTCCCGTGCCTCGCTTACGCAGCTCGATAAGAATGTTCAAGGCCACAATGCCCGACATGGCCGCCAGGATCAGCGACATGAACAACCCGTCCACGGTGGTGATCGAACCGTAGAGCACGATCCAGGCAATGCCCAGAAGTGGAACCAGCGCCAAAAGCACTGAGATGACCAGCATCATGATTTTGTCCGGAAGAGTCCGTCAAGGGTGGAAGTCACGGCCAACAGATTAGCAAAAAAACGCTCGCTGTTCACCTTCTATGCGGGAACAGGGTTCAGAAGGCAGGTTTCAAAAGGCAGGTTTCAAAGTTTCATGGTTTCAAGGTTTCAAAGTCTCGTTTTTGAAACCTTGAAACTTGAGACTTTGAAACTCGCACTTCAGGCGCAGGTGTCTCGCCAGTCGGAGATTTCCTTCAAGCCGTCCGCCCGTGTCTGTTCGAAGAGCCGTACCCGGTGGCGCGAGTGTTCAAACTCATGGATGTCCGCCCACACCTCGGCCTGCCAGGCTTCATCATGAATGGCGGTTTCACCACAGCTGGCGCAGCGGGTGTGCAGCTTTCGAACCAGGCGGGCAGGGACAGCAATCGGGCCGGCTGGCAGTTCGACAAAAATGCAGCGCACTTCCTGTATGTCTTCATTGTCGCCGATGATGTGCTCATAGCGCAGCAGGTAGCCGAAGGCCAGCTTTCTGGCTTCCTGTTCAGCCTCGGCGCGGGTGTGAAAGGGACCGTACTCGGCCCGCATCTGTTCGGTGGAATCGCAGGCCATCCAAAACGTTTCCTTATACGCCATCATTGCCTCGAGGGGTCGGACTTTGCTGGCTCAGGTAAAGCGCCGGAGGGTCCTGGGACTACGCCCCGCTCTGAGGAATGCAATTCGGCTGCCGGGATTGAACCGCTGGAAGGATGGACATAGGTCATTACTCATCAACTACTTACGGGATATCCTAAAATATGGTCCAAGAGCAAAATGCAAGCTTTTGCAGCCTTTTCCCCCAACAGGCCTTTGGGCAGTGTCGGCACACGGGTGCCCTCAAGGAGAGATCACGTGGGGACAGCCGCCCTCGGCTGTCCGGTCGAGCAAGGCTCGACTTGCTTTACGGGCAGGGCAAAACCAGCGTCGCGCGGTGCTTGAACAGGACAGCCGGGGGCGGCCGTCCTCACGTGGTCTCCTGCAGGGACACACCGCACCATGAGCACACCAACGAAAAAGTGACGCACTCAAGAAAGCCTCCGGCAGGTGGGGCCAGAAACAGCGGAGCTTCGCTCCGCCGGCCAGCCGGGGCGGCTCTCCCCGCGGTCTTGCCTGCTTACATCTTTCCCGCTGCACCGCAGTCTCAGGAGGCAATCGTCCCCGACATGACATTTCTCGGCTGCATGGCGATTTCATCCTGCCATCTCTCGCCGCCGTGCCGGGCGACATAGATGGCCAGTTCCAGACGGCTCCATACCCCTAGTTTGTCGAAGGTGTTGCGCAGGTAGTTTTTCACGACCTGTTCGGTGGTTCCAATGGCTCGGGCAATTTCGCGGTTGGTCTGGCCTTCCCAGACCAGGCCCGCGACCTGCATTTCTTTTGTGGTCAGCCGCTCACGGGGTTGCATGTTTCATCTGCTCCTTGGCAAACATCGCCGTCGCCAGCTTCACCCGTTTTCTGCCGTCCCGGATACCCGCCCGCAGGAAAAGCGTCCGCAGGTGCTGCTTTACCGTGCGCGGGCTGATCTTCAGTTGCGCCGCGATCTCCTTATTGCTGCAGCCCTGGATCAGCAACTGCAAGACTTGTTGATCGCGCGGTGTAATCTTGATCTGGTTCAGGCTTAGCATGGCGATACCTCATTGATCCTGATCACTTTTCCCTCGGCGCTTACGCACTCGCCGGGGGTTGCGATCGGAATTACACAGAAGCAACTGCTTCGCCAAAGCTTCGCTGGCCTGCACCAAGGGACAAAGCCTTGCGAATGCTACATTTTGGTCTATGGTCCACCGTGTTCGGGCGGGGCCGTTAAGCCTGATCCGGGACAGCTTATCCCACAACGGGCGCGGGCCCGGATAGAATTGCCTGGAGGGGAACATTATGCGCGTGCTGGTAGTCGAAGATGAGGCCCGGCTCGCCGAAAACATCGCCCGCAGTTTGCGCGAAAGCGCCGGCTACGCGGTGGATGTTGCCGCCGACGGTCAGGAGGGACTGTTCCTGGCAGAATCGAATCCCTACGACGTGGTGCTGCTCGACCTCATGCTGCCCAAACTGGATGGAATGGAATTGCTGGGAAGAATCCGGCAAGCCGGACAGCACACCCCCGTGCTGGTGCTGACCGCGCGAGACGACAAGGATTCCGTTGTCGCCCTGCTCAATGCCGGGGCCGACGACTACCTGACCAAACCATTCGATCTCGGAGAACTGCTGGCGCGCACCAAGGCCCTGATCCGTCGCGGCAAGGGACAGCCCTCCCCGGTGGTCGTGATCGGCGATCTCGAACTCAATACCGTCAACCGCACCGTGCAGCGCGGCGGAAAGCCGATCACGCTGACCGCCATGGAATATCGCGTGCTTGAGTACCTGGTGCACCGCCCGCGCGCCGTGGTTTCAAAGACCGAACTGCTCGAGCATCTGTACGACTACAACTGGGAAAAATTCAGCAACGTAATCGAAGTCTATATCTCCGGGCTGCGGCGCAAACTGAACCAGGGGTCATCGCGGCAGCTGATCCGCACCCTGCGCGGGCAGGGCTATATGTTGCAGGATTGATTTCTGAAATGGCCGACATGCGGCGCGACTCCATTCAACGGCGGCTCATCGCTTCAGTCCTGCTGTCGCAGATCATCCTCACCGCCGGACTGGTGGTCATCGGGGTTCTGGTCACCTATTGGCGCCTGATCTCCACGCTCGACACCAGCATGCAGGCCCACGCCACCAGCGTGGCGGTGCTGGTTCGCTATACCGAAGATGCGACCGGGCACGTGTACTTTGATAACAGCCTTCTGCCCGAGTCGATTGATCCGCTTCATCCCGACCAGTTTACGGTGTGGGCCGACCGTACCGGATTTCTCACCCGGTCGGAGGACTGGCCTGACGGCCTGCAGTTCCAGCCCGGTCCCAGCGAACACTGGAATTTCACCTGGGCCGGGGTCCCGTATCATGCCGTGCGCCTGAACCACATTCCAATACTGGACCGGGAAGAGGGCGCGGCCTTCCACCCCCAGACCCTGACTATCGTCTATGCCTCACCCCTGGTACGGATTCAACACCAGGTCAAGGTTGCGGGAGGCTCCATTGCCCTGGCGAGCCTGCTCCTGCTGGGCGCGACCACTGGGCTGGCTTCCTGGAGGATCCGACGCAGCCTGCTGCCTCTGCAAAGCCTGGCCCGGCAGGCAGCCTTGGTCTCGACTCAGAGCTGGAAGCTTCAGCCTCCCAGGGAAGCCGAGCAGATCGAGGAACTGCGCCCTTTGACCGATTCGATGACTCAGATGCTGGCGCGTCTTGAGTACTCCTTCAAACAGCAGCGGGAATTTGTGGGGAACGCGGCGCACGAACTGAAGACGCCCGTGGCGGTACTGAAGTCCACTCTGCAGTCGCTGGTGCAGCGTCCTCGAAGTTCGGAAGAGTATTGCGCCGGGGTGCAGGCATCGCTCCAGGACCTGGACCGGCTGGAGCAACTGCTGCAGTGGATGCTTCGGCTGGCCCGGGCGGAGCAGTGGGCGCAGAATGCGCAGGGGCGCAACCTCGATCTCATCGACCTCAACTCCACCTGCGAAGAAGCGGTGGAGAGAATTCGCGCTCTGGCCGAGTCTCGCCACACCACGATTCACCTGGTGACCAACGGGCCGGTTCCCATCCGCGCCGACCCCGAGGACTTGCAACTGGTGTGGACGAACCTGCTGGAGAATGCTGTCCGCTACAGTCCCGAGGGAACATCGGTCGAGATCGCCGTGGCTCGCGAAGGAGACCACGCGCAAGTCTCTTTCCAGGACCATGGCGTCGGTATTGCCGCCGCTGATCTGCCCAAGATTTTTGAGCGCTTCTATCGCGGAGACCACTCTCGGGCCCGGGCTACGGGCGGCTTTGGCCTGGGCCTGGCCATCGCCAAAGCCCTGGTCGAAGCCTACGGGGGCAGCATCGCCGCCGTGAGCAGCCCCGGAAAGGGCACCCGCATGACGGTTGAGTTGCCTGTCCCGAAACCATAGCGCGGCCTTAACCGGTAGCGCCGGCATCTTGCCGGCTGTCCCGAGGGCGGCCCGCCCTCGGCGGTGACAGCGAAACCCTCGCGAGCTTCAGGTACCCTTAAGGTTTGTTCCGGTAATATTTGTACCCCTGCACGCGTGGGGACAGCCGCCCTCGGCTGTCCGGTCGAGCATGGCTCGACAGATTCTTTTTTGCCAGGGAAAATAGCGGAGCGTTGCTCCGCCGGACAGCCGAGGGCGGCTGTCTCCACGTGGTTTCATGGAGGTGCGGAGAATGCACTTTTGCAGCGGCAATATCGGCAAGAGCATAAGGTTGGTCTTCGGAATGCTGGGTCTGTTTACGATGGCAGCTGCGCAGAACTCAATGCCTGGGGTCGATGCGGACCCGAATCAGGGCATGAATGCCCCTCCCCTGACCGTGACTTTGCAGGATGCCATCGCCCGCGCGCGAAAAAATGATCCTGTATATCACGCCGCCCTGACCGCTTACGGTTCCGCGAAAGAGGACCGGGTACAAGGCCGGGCCGCCCTGCTGCCGGGTGTGAACTACGACGCCGGATTTCTTTATACCCAGGGCAATGGCACGTCCACCGGGCGCTACGTGGGCGCCAATGGAGTGCATGAATACCTCAGCCAGGGCAATGTTCACCAGGATATTTCCCTGCAGGGGGTCGCGGAATACCGGCGCACGCGGGCCGCGGAAGCAGTGGCACGGGCCCGCTCCGAAATCGCCGCCCGCGGGCTGGTGGTGACGGTGGTCCAAGCCTATTACCACTTCGTGGTGGCGCAACGGAAATATGACACTGCCCAGCGTGCGGCCAACCAGGGCCGGCACTTTCTCGATATCAGCCAAAAGCTTGAACAAGGCGGCGAGGTGGCGCATTCGGACGTGATTAAGGCCCAGATCCTGTTCCAGCAGCAGCAGCGCGACCTGCAGGAAGCGGAGCTCGAAATGAATCGCAGCCGTCTCGATCTCGCCGTGCTCATCTTCCCCGACTTCAACGAGCATTTCAGCGTAGTGGACGACCTGCAGACCCCTGAGCCCCTCCCGACCTTCACCGAAGTCCAGACCGCTGCCGCCCGTCAGAACCCCGATCTGCGGGCCGCCGCAGGTGCGCTCCAGGAAGCTCGCCAGGAAGTTGGCGTGGCCTGGTCTGGCTTCTTACCTGCGCTAAAGCTGGATTACTTTTACGGCATTGACGCGAACCACTTCGCCACCCGCCAGTTCGATCCGGCTTCGCAGCTGTCGGTGCGCAATCTCGGATACGCCGCCACCGCGACACTCCAGTTGCCAGTCTGGAACTGGGGAGCGAATCGTAGCCGATTGAAGCAGGCCGATCTGCGGCGCGAGCAAGCGCAGCTGGAGTTGACGTTCGCCCAGCGCCAGCTGCTGACCAGATTGCGCACCTTGTACGATGAAGCTCAAATCGCCCGCTCGGAGCTGGACTCTCTCAATCAGTCGGCCGAACTTGCGGCGGAGGCTCTCCGCCTGACCACGCTGCGCTATCAATCAGGAGAAGCCACCGTGCTCGAGGTAGTGGACGCGCAAAATACCTCCACCCTCGCACGCAACGCTTTCAGCGACGGCCAGTCGCGCTTCCGCGTAGCGCTGGCCAACCTTCAAACCCTGACAGGAACCTTCTGATACCGGAGAAAAAAACTCGCGCGGGTGCCCCGTCCTCGTCTCTCCGTTCTTTGGAGAGACAGGGCGGGTTCTTCGCGCACAAATCATGGTATCGGCGGCGTGCAGTTTCCCTTGCGATCCTCCCGTTGCTTTTCCTGCCGGCCTGCTCCAGCAACTCCACAGAGAAAGAAGCCGCCGTCCCGGTGCAGGTGGTCACGGTAAAAAAGGAAACGCTGCGGCGCACGGTCACCGCCGAGGCCGTTCTGTTCCCTGTGCAACAGGCAGCGATCACTCCGAAGATCAGCGCGCCAGTGAAAGCTTTCTACATTACGCGTGGCAGCAAGGTGCGCAAGGGCCAGTTGCTGGCCGTGCTCGAGCACAATGACCTCGCAGCCGCGGCCCAGGAGAACAAGGGATCTTACGACGAGGCCCAGGCCGCTTACGAAACCACCACCGCTTCCGCCCTGCCGCAGGAGGTCCAGAAAGCTCAACTCGACGCGCAAGCCGCTAAGCAGCTTTTGTCCGCCCAGCAGAAAATCTTCAGCAGCCGTCAGGAACTTCTTCAGCAGGGCGCAATACCCCGCAAGGAACTCGACCAGGCGGGCGTGGACCTGACCAACGCGCGCAACCAGTATGAAATCGCGCAGCAGCATCTCGACACGCTGATGAAAGTAGGCAAGCAGCAGCAGTTGAAATCCGCGGCGGGACAACTCGAATCTGCGAAGGGCAAATACCTGGGCTCGGCGGCACAGCTCAGCTATTCCGAAATACGCAGTCCCATGGATGGCGTGGTAGCCGACCGCCCCCTCTACCCCGGAGAGATGGTCGCGGCCGGTACTCCACTGCTCACCGTGATGGATATTTCCCAGGTCATCGCCCGCGCCCACATTCCGCAACCCGAAGCCGCGTTGCTCAAAGCTGGCGACCCGGCAACCATCACCGTCCCCGGCGAGGACAATCCGATCGAAGGCAAGATCACGGTGGTCAGCCCGGCGCTTGATCCCAACAGCACCACGGTCGAAGTATGGGTCCAAATCAAAAACCCGGATCAGCGCTTGAAGCCCGGCACCAGCGTGCAGGTTTCCATGCTGGCCCAGACTGTTCCCGATGCCCTGGTCATTCCCACCGCGGCGCTCCTGACCGCGCAGGACGGAACCACATCGGTCATGCAGGTTAGCGGCGACGATCACGCATATCAGAAAAACGTGCGCGTCGGCATTCGTCAGGGCGATGCGGTGCAGGTCATCGACGGTCTGCAGGCCGGAGACCGCGTGGTCGCCTCCGGGGCTTACGGCCTGCCGGATAAGAGCAAGATCAAAGTGGAAAGCCAGAATGAAAAGTAGCCGGGAAGCGAATTCGCCAGCCTCCACCTACTGGTTTTCGCGCTATTCCAAACCTCTGATCTTCGTGATCCTGACCCTGGCATTGGTCGGTGGCTTCCTGGCTTTCAGCATTCCGGTGGCAGTCTTCCCCGCCACCAACTTTCCCCGCATCCTGATCGCGGTGGACAACGGAGTCATGCCCACCGATCAGATGATGGTGACCATCACCCGTCCCATCGAGGAAGCCGTGAACAGCGTTCCCGGATTGCAGGAGGTGCGCTCGATCACCAGCCGCGGCTCCGCCGAGATCGATCTGTTCTTCGACTGGAACGTGGACACGATTCTCACCCTGCAGTATGTAAACGCCGCTCTGTCGCGCGTCCAGACGGACTTGCCGCCGACCGCCAGCGTGGTCGCGAATCGCATGACCTTCGCCAGCTTTCCCATCATTGGGTACAGCCTGACTTCGGCGACCGTTCCGCAAACCCAGCTCTGGGAGATGGCCACCTACGACATCAAGCCGCGACTGAACCGGCTGAACGGCGTGTCCACAGTTCTGGTGCAGGGCGGACAGGAGCCGGAATTCCACATCACGCCCGACCCGGCGAAGCTGCTGACCGCGAACGTCACCGTCACCGACATCCTGGACACGATGAAGCGTACCAACCTCATCGATTCCCCCGGACTCTTCGAACGCAATCATCAGCTGGTGCTGGCGCTGGTGAGCGGCCAGGTGCGAACGCCGCAGCAGATCGCCGACACGGTCATCCGGAACACGCCCGCGGGAATTCCCGTGCGCATCGGCGACGTCGCCACCGTCGCTCCCGGAGTCAAGCCTGTATATACGCTGGTCACGGCCAACGGCAAACCGGCCGTGCTGCTCAACATCAACCGCCAGCCCGACAGCAACACGGTCAAGGTTGCGGATGAAGTCCACAGCCAAGTCGCCGAGATTCGCAAGTCGCTCCCGCCCGGAATTGAGATCAAGCCCTTCTATGACCAGTCCATCATCGTTGGCGATTCCATCAGGAGCGTGCGTGACGCCATTCTGCTGGGCCTGGTTCTGGCCTCTATCATCCTGGTGGTCTTCCTGCGCGACTGGGGAACATCGATTGTCGCGGGACTGGTAATTCCAGTCACGGTTCTGGTGACCTTCATCGCGCTCAAACTTCTGGGTCAGAGCTTCAACCTGATGACACTGGGCGGACTAGCCGCGGCGGTGGGGCTGGTGATCGACGATGCCATCGTGGTGGTGGAAAACATCGTGCTTCACCGCGATGCCGGCGAAGGCCGGCTGCAGGCCATCCATGGCGCGTTGAAAGAAATCACGATTCCTCTGATCGGCTCGACGGTGACGCCGGTCGTCGTCTTTCTGCCCTTGATTTCGATCACTGGAGTGACCGGAACATTCTTCCGCGCCCTGGCCGTGACCATGAGTGTGTCTTTGTTCACCTCCCTGGCGCTGGCCCTGAGCTGGACGCCGAGTCTGAGCCAGTACTTTATCGGCAGGCGCAAGCAGGCCCACATGGAGGACAAAGAGAGCGGGACGGCGGAGGAGACAGAAGCAGCTTCCATGGCGCGATTGCTGGCCGCCGAGGAGGCTTCTCTCGGAGGATTCTTCAGGAAGATCGTGGACTTCCACGCCCGGTGGCTGCGACAAGCGCTGGCCCATCCCGGGTGGCTGGCAGGTTTGAGCCTGCTCCTGGTGGCCGCCTCATACGTTTGCTACCGCTATTCCGGCTCCGACTTGATGCCGGAGATGGACGAAGGCGGATTCACCCTCGACTACTGGACGCCTGCCGGCACTTCGCTCGCGGAGACCGACCGCATGGTGGGCCACATGGAACAGATCCTCAACAGCGTGCCTGAGGTCGAGAGCACTTCGCGGCGCACCGGCCTGGAACTGGGACTGGCGGCAGTAACTGAAGCGAATCGCGGCGACATCCTGGTTAAACTCAAAGAAAAGCGTGACCGCAATATCGACGACATCACGGAAGAAGTCCGAAGCAAAGTAACGGCCCAGGAGCCAGCCGTACGGGTTGAGTTCGTGCAGGTCCTGCAGGACATGATCGGCGACTTGACCAGCGAACCTGAGCCCATCCAGATCAAGCTGTTTTCGCCCGACCCTGCGCTACTCGAGGCCTGGGCCCCAAGAGTCGCCGCCGCCATCGCCAAAATCGACGGCGTAGTGGACGTGCTCGATGGAATCGAAAACACGATCAGCGGACCCGCCACCACTTTTCAGATCAACCCCAGTGTCGCTGCCCGCGCGGGATTCACCCCTGAGGAAATTGCCACCGATGCCGCGGCCATTCTGGGCGGCGAACCAGCCGCTGCCCCGGTGATTAGCGCCGATCGTCCCTACACCGTGCGAGTCCGCTTTCCACCGGAAAATCGGGCATCGCTCGAGGCCATGCGCGACACGCTGCTGACCAGCAGCACGGGCAAAACCGCAACCCTCGGCGCCCTGGCCACTATCACCGAGCTCCCTCCGCAAACCGAAATTCGCCGGGAGAATTTGCAGCGCGACGTCTCGGTGACGGCACGTCTCGAAGGCACCGACCTGGGAAGCGCAGTCACCGCCGTGCAGAAAGCGGTGGACGCTTTGCATCTTCCCTCCAGCATTCGCGTGGAGTACGGCGGCACCTACAGGCAGCAACAGAAATCATTCTCTGACCTGGTGCTGGTGCTGCTCCTGGCGATCGTTCTGGTGTTCATCGTTCTGCTCTTTGAATTCGGATCGTTCGCCGCTCCGTTGGCCATTCTGGCTTCCGCATTGTTATCAACGTCGGGAGTATTCATCGCGCTGATGATCACCCGCACCACATTCAACGTGTCTTCCTTCATGGGAATGATCATGGTGGTGGGAATCGTGGCGAAAAATGGAATCCTTCTGCTGGATGCGGACCAGAAGTTTCGCACCCTGGGATTCTCCGCGGAGGATGCCATGCTGCAAGCCGGACGCCGCCGCCTGCGTCCCATCGTCATGACCGCACTGGCCACGGTCGCGGGCATGTTGCCGCTGGCATTCGCGCTGGGAGCGGGCTCGCAGATGCTACAACCCCTGGCCATTGCCGTGATCGGTGGTGTTCTGATCTCAATGGCACTGTCGCTAATCATCACCCCGGCAGTGCATTACTACTTGAGCGATCGTCACACCGGGCCTCAGCCGGGATAGTGTCACATGCGCGGAATCTACTTGGCGAACTTTGCGGCTTTCTTTGCGTCCTTTGCGGTAAAGGCTTTGACCTCCCTGAGTCGTTGAAGAATCTCAAACCGCCAATTTTCGCCAAGGAGTGCAGGGCGCTAGGGTCGCATTGGCGGCTGGCGCCAATCGGCCGGTTTTGGCCTGTTTGGCTGGTTTCATCCCAAGACGAAAGTGCACAACTTTGCACACTCGGGCCAGGAGAAGGCGTGCCCTTTTGATACCCCAGCAGGGGCTGCGCCGCAGGTCCGCAAGTTGCCGAACTCAAGGCAACATGCCTTATACTTTGCAGCGACTTACCCCGCTTTAGAGTCGGGCCTCTCCTCCCGACATACAACCAGCGGGAGCTATAGTGCATTCTTTGGTAAGCCGGTTTGGTTTATGGATTGCATTACAATAGAGCTTCCGGGATCCCCCACCGGCTGGCGCGTAATACGCTCGTGACCCAAACTGCTACCAGCCCGCAACGAAAGCCTCTGCTTGACGAGGCTTCGTTTCAACAACTTCTCTCCGCAGCCTACGTGCTCCAGGAGCACAATGATCGCTTGCGGGCGAAGGGGCATCAGGCTGACTTCGCGGAAAATCTATCGGCGATTGTAGAAACCCAAAAACTAATCCAAACCCTGCAACTGGACCTGGCGGCCGCAGCCGAACTGGTCGCGGAGAGAGTGCAGAAGATCACACACGCCTCCGGCACCGCGATCGGCATTATCGAAAAGGACCAGCTTTTTTATCGCTCCGCGACGGGCACCGCCGCCCTCGACGCTGGAACGCATGTGCCCCTGAATTCCGTGCTCTCGGCAGACTGCCTGAGCAAGGGAACGGCGCTCAATTATCCCGACGTCACTTCCGACCTGCACCTGCACGCCGACCTTTTCCGCAGTCGCGATGTGAAAGCCTTCATCGCAGTCCCGGTTTATCACGCGGGCCAGGTGGCCGGCGTTCTCGAGCTGCGCTTTGCCCGCGCCAATTCCTTTCGCGAAGCCGACCTCCGCACTGCTGAACTTATGGCGGGCCTGCTAAGCGAAGCCATGGTGACCGCGGCCCGGATGAAGTGGAAGGAGGCGCTCGCGTCGGAGCGGCAAAGCATGCTGGAAGCTCTGGAAAGAATCAAGCCCCAGATCGAGCGTTTGGGCAGCGAATCCTCGCCCGTCGGGAACGTTGCCGCAGCCAGACCGCTCGCGCCCGCCGCGCCGCCATCGCTGATCGGGGGCCAGGCTCCGGCGGTTCGCAGCCCGGACGTATGCTCTGCCTGTGGCAGTGATTTTTTTGACGAGAATGAGCTTTTCTGCGGAATTTGCGGCACCGCGCGTGCGGCAAGCCCTGCACTGCCCGATGTTCCAGGCTTGGACTCTGCCAATAAGAAGGAAACTCCCTGGCTCACACCCTATGGACAGGAAAATCCCACGAACGGGAATTCCAGGGTCGGTTTTTCCCAGACCAGGGACACGGTTCTCAAGGACAAAGCAGTTCCGGCCACTCTGCCAGCGGGCGTGGTTTCCGAACCTCAAGTCACACCGGCCCCGGTGGCTCAGAGCGTCGTTGAATTAAACCCGGCGGAGCTATCCGAACCGGATTCGAAGCCCGCCTTGGAAACCGATTCCGTGTTGAGCACCCCGCTGCATTGGACACCGGATCCTTTTGCGCCGGCGGCTGAAGTCCCGGGCCCGGATGCGCTGCGGATTGTTCCGGCAGATCCGTTTCCGGCAGATTCGCTTCCGCCGCCCGGAGCAGTGGGAGCAGCGATTAAAGTTGCGCCCTATCCCTGGGATTCGGCAAAAAAGGCGCAGGAATGGCTGGAGACAGTCAAGACGCACCATGGTCCCCGGGCGGAATGGCTGGCGCAGCAGTGGCGGAGACGACGAGCCAACTTCTACGTGGTGGTTGCGGCGGTGATGCTCCTGATCGTGATCTCCGGCTGGGGTACTCGACCCGCCGGGAACACTGCGGGAAACGTTGCTCCGGCACCCAGCCAGCACAAGGCGCTGCCTCAGCCGCAGCTGACCCTGTTTGAAAAGCTTCTGGTGAGTCTTGGCCTGGCGGAAGCCCCGCCTCCGCCTGTCGATATGGGAAATCCCGAAACTCAGGTTTGGGTCGATGTCCACACCGCCCTGTACTACTGTCCCGGCGGCGACCTGTATGGCAAGACCGCTGACGGAAAGTTTTCCAGCCAGCGAGATGCTCAACAAGACCAGTTTCGGCCCGCCAAAGGAAAGGCCTGCCCGTAAGTCTGGTAAGGGGATCTACAGCAATTTTTTTCCACATCTCAGCATTGACAACCTCCAACCCGGAGTGTGATGTTTGGTAAGCTGGCCGTTGGAGGATGCACGTGTCCAATCTGCAGGACAAATTGTCTGAGCCACCCCTCCCGTCCGAACTGAACCCGCTCACCAACCCCGCTCTGGAGCGCAATCTCGGTCGCTGGGCTCAGGTTTACTTCAGCAATCCTCCCAGGAAACGGCAACAGGCCGTGAGTAAACTTTTGCAGGAAATCCAACGGGAAACCGGCGCGGACCCGGCGGAGAAAGCCGTTCGCCCCTATTTTGCCCGTGACCAGAAATTCCAGAGCGCCCTTTGTTCTGTCTGCCAGCACCAGAATCCGCCGGGCCACAAATTTTGCAGCCGGTGCGGCCAGGTCCTTCAACCCGGTCCTGCGGACCATCGGGGCACAACCGAAGTTGGCGAGATGACACCTCCGCAGTCTGAGGCCGATGTGCCGTGGCTGCGCGATCAGGCCTTTAGCGGTCTGGCGGAATCCAACGGTCCGCAAAGACGAGCATGGAAATATCTGCTGGGCGCGGTCGTGCTGGCGTTGGCGGGTTTCGCGTATCTGCAGTGGGCCCCGGGACCCAGGGCAGGAGTAGCACCATCCAGTCCTGCGCCGCCGGTGAGTGCTCCGGTGGCTTCACTTCCCCAGGATTCTTCGCCCGCCTCTAATCCGCCAGAAGCGATTTCGGCGGAGCCCAAAATGCCCGAGGCCCAGAATTCGGCCACTGCGGCCCATGATCACGCAGCGGTGCCGGGTGGATTGCAGCCGGCTTCCCAGAAATCTCCGCTGCCCGGCGCCCAACCATCGCGGCCGGCGCTGGCAGGCGACGAGAGCGGCGCTTCCGATCTGCGGCTCGCCCAGCGCTATCTCGGAGGCAGCATGGGCGTGCGGGATTCCTCCGAAGCCGCGAAGCTGTTGTGGAAGGCAGTCGGGAAACAAAATGCCACCGCGGCCCTTTTGCTGTCGGGCCTCTATTTGCATGGAGACGGCGTTCCCCGCAGCTGCGATCAGGCCCGCCTTCTGCTCGTCGCCGCCGCCAGGCGCGGGGCTCCGCAGGCGGCGCAACAGTTGCGCGATCTCGAATCGCAGGGCTGTCGGTAAAGAATCGCGAAAGTATCAAAAAGCAGAAGACCCTCGCGGTGGCGAGGGTCTTCTGCTTTCTGATGGTTGCTTTCGGTCAGCGTTGCAGGTGATTGCGGCGGAGGCCAGGTTGATGGAGACTGAGAATATTCTGCTCCCAGCTTTCCAAAACTTCAGGCGTGCGCCGGGACTTGCTGGCGGCGGGCTTCGTACCAGAGAGCCAACTCGACGCGGTTCCAGAGTCCGAGCTTGTCGTAGATGATTCGGAGGTAGTTTTTGACGACATGCTCCGTGGTGCCGATGGCGTCCGCGACCTCGCGGTTTTTGAGCCCTTGAGCGACGAGTTCGATGACTTGATGTTCCCGCTCGCTGGGGACCCGGTTTCCGTAACGCTGTTCTCCGAACATAATTGCCTCCGATAGAGAATAGTTGCGAGTTTGACTCGCTTGATACCGCCAGTAATTGCAAAACGTAAGAAAAGACGATTAAAGTGTGCCTTCACCGTACGCCGGGCCATCTTGAGCTGTCGGGCAATCTCCGCATTGTCGCAACCCTGGAGCAGCAGCTCGGCAATCTGCTGTTCCCGCGGACCCAGCCGAATAGAGCTTTCGTTCATTCCGGCTTCCCCCTTGGTTTATTGCATTCAAGCCCGATTCGGGCAGTTGTGGATAGAAGTAGCTTGTGTCCGAAGCCGCGTGCGGCGTCCGGATCACTTGACTGACTCCCCAGATTTATTGATTTCTCCCAAAATCCATAGCATGCACACTGCCAAGCTACCCGTGAATTTCCATTTTCAGCGGAAAATGTGGATATTCTCGCGAGTCTCAATGGGCGTCATCCAGCCTCTAATCTTGACCTTTGGTCACACAGTAAGTTGTTTGTTGTCTATACAATATCCAGATTTATTCTGCTTCGTCCCGGAACCCAGCCACATTTCCGTGGGATCATGAATATGGGATCGCAACGTGATGACCGATCTGCCCAGTGAATTTCCTGGCAGAAGGTGGAAATTTCGGCTCGTCCGTGCCGTTATGCCGACCTTTCGGCATGGTTCGAGAAACGCTCCGACCCGACTAAGTGCTTTATCTTCAAGCTAAGGGCAGTTAGCGGCGAGAAAAATTTTCCCCCGAATACCTGATAAATTGGAACTAATTACATCTTTTACCCGATGACGAAATGAGCAACCCCGGGTCACGTCCGTGGATATCGTTGAAGCCATCCCGCCAGGCCACTTAGGAAGGATCAATGCACACGCGGGGAGGCTCGGAGCCGGCCGTTTTCGCACTGGGTTGCTCTGGCGGTGCGCTGTTTTTGTTTTAAACTGGAGGAACGGGTTCCACGGCTGGCGTGCGCGGTGGCACTCAGGACAGGACTCCTTTACCGAATCCTGGCTTTCGGGACCCGGTCGGCGGTTTACGCTCCTGTTTTCAGCGCAGTCCGGGGGCGGCTGCGGGAAATCGCGCAACCGTCGCGGCTTTCCCTACATCTGAGTGGCAGGACTTTCGTACCTGCCGGAATACCGCACAAATTGCTGACGTCGGAATCTCACAAAAATTCCAGGAGGCCAAAAAGTTTGAGCACTTCGAGCAGTCACCTGATCCCGCCGCACGGTGGAGAACTAGTCGATCTTATCGCCCAACCGGAAACCGTCAACCAGCTGAAATCCCACTCCCGCGAGTGGCCCTCGTGGGACCTGACCGCGCGCCAGCTCTGCGATCTTGAGCTGCTGCTGAGCGGCGGGTTTTCTCCCCTGCGGGGATTCATGAATCGCGCCGACTACGAAGGCGTATGCAGCAACATGAAGCTGGCCAGCGGTGTGCTATGGCCCATGCCAATCACGCTGGACGTGAGCGAGGAGTTTGCCAAGTCCCTGAAGCCCGGCAGCAGCAAAGTCGCCCTGCGCGATGCCGAGGGAGTAATGCTGGCAGTGCTGCATGTCGAGGACGTCTGGCAGCCCGACCGGCAAGCCGAGGCCAAGGCGGTATTCAACAGCACCAGCAAAGCCCATCCCGGCGCCGATTACACGATCAACAAGGCGAATCCATGGTATGTGGGCGGACGCATCGAGGGCACTCAACCTCCCTCCCACTATGATTTCCGTTCGCTGCGCCTGACACCCGCGGAACTTCGCGCCGAATTCGCCCGCCTGGGATGGCGACGCATCGTCGCCTTCCAGACGCGCAATCCCATGCACCGGGCCCACCAGGAACTTACTTTCCGCGCCGCCAAGCAGGTGGAAGCCAGCCTCCTGATTCATCCCGTGGTGGGGATGACGAAGCCGGGCGACGTGGACTATTTCACCCGCGTCCGTTGCTACCAGTTGCTGTCGTCTAAATATCCTCCGGGCACGGTAAAGCTTTCCCTCTTGCCCCTGGCCATGCGCATGGGCGGACCGCGCGAAGCTATCTGGCACGCGCTAATTCGCAAGAACCATGGTTGCACCCACTTCATCGTAGGCCGCGACCATGCCGGCCCCGGCAAGGACACCGACGGCAAAGCCTTCTACGGTCCGTACGAGGCCCAGGAAGTCTTCAAGAAGCACGAGGCCGACATCGGCGTCACTATGGTGCCCTTCAACATGATGGTGTACCTGGAAGATCAGGATAAATATTTTCCCACTGACGAGGTACCCAAAGGGGCTCGCGTACTGGACATCTCCGGCACCGAACTGCGCCAGCGGCTGAACGAAGGCCGCGACATCCCCAACTGGTTTACTTATCCGGAAGTGGTGCAGGAGTTGCGGCGCAGCTATCCGCCGCGGCACAAGCAGGGCGTGACCATTTTCTTCACCGGGCTGTCAGGCTCCGGCAAATCGACCATCGCGAACGTTCTGCTGACCAAGTTTCTGGAGACTGGAGGCCGTCCGGTCACGCTGCTGGACGGCGACCTGGTGCGCAAGCATCTATCTTCGGAACTCGGATTCTCCAAGGAGCATCGCGACATCAACATTCGCCGCATCGGCTACGTGGCTTCTGAAATCACCAAGAATGGCGGCATCGCCATCTGTGCCCCCATCGCGCCTTACGACGCCACCCGCAAACATGTTCGCGGATTAATCGAGCCTCTGGGCGGATTCATCCTGGTGCACGTCTCCACTTCGGTCGAGGTGTGCGAACAGCGCGATCGCAAGGGTCTCTACGCCAAAGCGCGGGCTGGAATTCTCAAGGAGTTCACCGGCATTTCAGATCCCTACGAAGAACCGAAAGACGCCGAGGTCGTCATCAACACCGCGGATCTAACTCCGGAAGAGTCGGCGCAGGAGATCATTCTGCATCTCGAGCGCGAGGGCTTCTTCGGCGCCATCGGAGAACGCGCATAAGACGTGGGGACAGCCGCCCCCGGCTGTCCAGCGGAGCGAAGCTCCGCAGATTTCTTTGCGAACTTTGCGGGTCCTTTGCGAACTTTGCGGTTAAAGATTTTGACCGCTGAGGTCGCCAACGAGACCCGCAAAGGACGCAAAAAACGGCAACGCTAATCTACTTATGAGCAGTTCATTTCAGGCCGAAACGCTGCAGCGAATTCACTCGGCGCTCGAGTCCGCCCGCGAGATCTTCGCCCGCTTTACTCTGGGCGCCATCGAAGCGGAATACAAGGCGGGCCACGATCCGGTCACCGAAGCTGACCGTGCGGTGGATGCCGTCCTGCGCCACGAACTACTACGGGCAGGCGAAGGCTGGCTCTCCGAGGAAAGCGTGGACGACTTGTCCCGGCTGGAGAAGAAGCGCGTCTGGATCGTGGATCCTCTCGATGGCACGCGTGAGTTCGTGGCCGGCATTCCCGAGTTTTGCGTTTCAGTGGCGATGGTGGAAGACGGAGTTCCTGTCGCCGGAGGAATCTGCAATCCCGCCACCAGCGAGATCTTCCTCGGCTCTCTGGATTCAGGCGTCACCTACAACGGGAAACCCGCCCGCGCCAGCCAGCGCCCCAGCCTCGAGGGCGCGGTGATCCTGGCCAGCCGCAGCGAAATCAAGCGCGGAGAGTGGAAGCGATTCGAAACCGCCGCGGTAAGAGTCCGCCCCATGGGATCGGTGGCCTACAAACTGGCGCTGGTGTCGGCGGGCCTGGCCGATGTGACCTTCACTCTCACCCCGAAGCATGATTGGGACATTGCAGCGGGCGCGGCCCTGGTGATGAGCGCTGGTGGTTTCATCAGCACGCTGGAGAGTTCTCAGCTGCTCTGCAACCGCAAGTCGCCGCTGCTTCCTGGCCTGCTTGCAGGCGGACCTTTCTTGCGCGATGAATTGCTCTCCCTGGTGAAGGAATACCTGCCGGCAAATTCCGGACGCTGACAACCAGTGTGGGGCGGGCGCCCTCGCCCGCCGCCTTTGACTTTGCTCTTGCTTTGACTTTGCTCTTGCTTCACGAACCTTGGTCATCTGCCATGGTTCCGGAGATCTTCCAGTAAGATCAAAATCAAGAACGGCGGGCGAGGGCGCCCGCCCCACACTTATGCGCTCTAGTTTTTCGCGTAGCGCCGGAAGAAGCTATCGGCTTTCCATTGCGGCCGCTGCGGATCGTCCGCCACTTTGACCAGCAGCTGCTGAACAATATCTTCGTACTTGCCGGCTGCCGCCAGGTCAACCGGCTGGTCCAGATCGTCCGACGGCGCGTGATAGCGGTGGGTCAGCCAGTCCTGAAACATCTGCTTCTGCTCCGGCGTGCTTGGAGCAACGTCCATGGCCAGTGCCGGAACGCCGTGCCGGATGAAACTGTACTGGTCGCTGCGGACAAAAACATTTCTCAGCGGCTGGGGATCGGGCTGCACCGAAACACCATCCGACTCCGCTACCTGGCGGGCCACGTCTCCCAGGTCCGATTCCGCCAATCCCAGAACGGTGAGCAAGTTCAGAGGTACGAGTGGGCGAAACATGTCAACGTTGATGTCCGCCACCATCGATTTCGGGTCCACCGTGGGATGCGCGGCAAAATATTTCGAGCCCAGCAGCCCCTTCTCTTCTCCGGTCACAAACACAAACAGCAGCGAGCGCTTCAAGTCTTCGGGATGCCTTTTTAGAGAAGCTGCGACGTCGAGCAACACGGCAACACCGGCTGCGTTGTCCATGGCGCCGTTATAAATGCGGTCGCCGTTGACCGGCTCGCCGATGCCCACGTGATCGATGTGCGCCGAGAGCACCACATATTCATTCTTCAGCTGCGGATCATTCCCCGGCAGCCTGGCCACGAGGTTGGAGGACATCACGACTTTCGTTTTCAACCTGGCCCTGGCCCGGATGGAAGCAGTAAGGGGAAAATGCGGCAGCGGCTTGCGGTCTTTGGCCAATTCAGCCAACTCCTGGAAGTTATGGCCCGATCCGGCAAACAACTTGTCGGCATGCGCGGGATTGAAATAGAGCGCGAGCTTCTCGCCATCGGTCTCACTGAATTCCGAGCCTGCCAGGTCCATGCTCGGGTGCAGCCGGTTTAAGGCGATGCGGGACCAGGGTACGTCCATCGATGCGGGATTCGGAATCGTAACGATTCCGACTGCTCCCGCGGCGAAAAAAGGCTTCCAGCGCTCCGCTGCCGTCTGATGGTGCGCTGACAGCGCCGAAGGAATCTGCGACGGTGAGCCGCTGATCAGGACCGCGACCTTGCCCTTGAGATCGAGTCCGGCAAGATCGTCAAAGTCATTTTCTGGAACGCTCAGGCCGTAACCCACAAACACCAGCGGAGCTTCCACTTCAGGAGCAAGGTCCACGCGCGTGCTGAAGATCGCATCTTCTCCCAACGTCAGCGGCTCCGCTTTGCCATGGCGAAGTAGAGCGGCGTTCGATTCCTGTTCCACCAACTGGCGCGACACGAATTTAACCGGTTGGTAATAGCCCTTTACGCCGGCAGGTTGAAGGCCCGCGCTCTTCAATTGGCCGACGACGTAAGCCTCGGCCTTTTTCAGCCCTGGACTTCCCGTGTCGCGGCCTTCCATGTTGTCCGCAGCCAGGACTTTTATGTGTTCCCACCACGATTTCCCATCGAATGCGGGCGGATTGCCCTGCTGCGCGAGCGCAGGAACCAGAAAAACAACGATCCATAGGGACAACAGAGACTTTCTCAGCATCGTTCCTCCAAAGCTAACCGCAGCGGCTGAAGCCGCCCTCAATCGGAGGCTTCGTGGCACGACTAAAGTCGTGCCCTTCCCAGCCGCGCTCTTCATCATCCTTCTTCCACGTCTCGATCGAAGCTGTTTTCTCGAAACCGCTACACGTAACCCAGACCTGCCAGGCGGTCGTGCACTATTCTTGCCGACTCATCATCCGGGCCTCCACCTGGGCCCTTCTTTGCCATGCCGAAAACCAGCGAACGGCCTTGCATGGTGTCGGGAATTTCGTATCCGGCGAGATCTAACAAGGTGGGGGCGATGTCCAGCAGGCGGGCACCTTCGTACTCGCCGCTCAGCGGGCAATTCGGAGCGGTCAGAATGAACATTCCGTATTGTGCGTGGTTGCAGCCGTCGGGGCCGGTGTCATTTTCCTGGACATGCAGCTTCGCATGCCCGACGCTCCCAATCGACCGCCAGTAGAGTTCGCCGAAGTGAACGATCAGATCAGGGGCTACGTTGCGGACGTTGTGATAGGTTTCCTGCGGCTTAAACACCAGAGACTTCATCACTTGCCCGTTCTCGCCGGGGAGGGCTTCGAGCCGCGCTTTCATCTCGTTTTGAAAAGACTCGTATTCAGACGCAGGAATCACGCCTTGCGGCTCGCGGCCCTGCATATTGAAGAAGACGCGGGCGTAGTATCCGCCTTCGCTCCAGACTTTCGTCCTGCTCCAGTTCACGTTCAGCTTTTCAAATGGTGTCAAGGTCTTCGGATATTCATTCAGAACCAGAAGACCTTCGCGGATCAGCCATTCGTTGATGGCAAATCCACCATCCAAACGTTGGGCTCCGTGGTCTGAGACCACCAGGACGATGGTTTCATCATCCAGCAATTCGAGGACGCTGCCGATCTGCTCATCGAGCACACGGTAGTATTCAGGAATCGCATCCTGATAAGGATTGTCAGGCTCGAACTGCACGTGGCGGGGGTCGAAATAGTTCCAGAAGCCGTGTTGCATGCGGTCGAGACCGATATCGACAAAGTGGAAGTAGTCCCACTCCTGTTCGGTCAGCAACCAGCGCACCACCGCCCACTGCTTGCCGCACATGTTGAAGATCTCTTGCTTGAGCCAGTCTTTTTTATCGGTGCGAAAGTTTTTTACATCGACCGGATACTCCCCCACCAGTTCGTCGATCTTCGTTTTGAGCGTGGGGGGATAAGTGAAGTCGTTTTTGACCGTGTCGGGCGTGAGAAAGCAGCCAATGCTAATGCCATTCACCTTGCGTGGAGGATAGTTTGGCGGCACACCAACGATGATTGACTTCTTGCCTTCACGCGCCAGCTGGTCCCAGATCGCCAGCGCCTTGATTGACGCCGAGTTGGCGAAGGCCAGTTGGTCGTAAGAATGGTCGGAGCGATTGCGGAATCCATAGACGCCGAGCGAACCTGGGTCCTGGCTGGTGCTCATGCACATCCAGGCGGGGACCGTGATGGGGGGGACCACGCTCTCCAGCCGTCCGTAAACCCCGAGATCCATCAGGCGGCGCAGGTTCACCAGGCGCTCATCTCCAAAGACGATTTCGGGTGCGGCGCAGTCGAGGCCGAGTACGCAGATTTTCATGTCGTCAGAGTCCTGGTGCCGGAATCGCTTTGCTCACAGTAACGACGCGCCTTCCATGGTGCCGGGCCTGGCCACTCCGAGGTAGTTCAAGATCGTGGGCGCCAGATCGATAATTCGCGCATGATTGTGCAAGGCCGCGCGATTCATGAACAGGATGCCCGGGACTGATTCCGGATCGACAATGTGGTCTCCGCTCCAGCGGCGCATATTGTCTTCCAGTACGGAATGGGCAAAGCCGCCCACCGCGCTTTCCCACGAAACCCGGAAGCCGCGATGAAAATTTACCAGCAAGTCCGGCGAATTCTCCACAAACGCCCCCGAGTATAACTCTTCACGGCGCGACACACTGCGAATGGCCGGGCGCTGCGTGTGCGCGTCGGGAAAATCAGCCAGGCCGGTCTGTATCGCATTGCGCACCCGTTCGGCTTCGCTTCCCTCTTCCAGAATCCCGCCGCCCTCGCGCCCCTTGAAGTTCAAATAAATGCCGCCCAGGCCAACCGCGTAGGCGTAGGTCTTCGACCAGTCAACTGCGGCAAATCCCTCGCCCATGTCCCCGCCCGGTTTGCCACTGCCCTTAAGCGCCAGCAGCCCGTTCTGACACAACCAGGTATTTGTATCGAAAGCGCGCCGGAAAGTTCCGAAGCCGTGATCGGAAAGCACGATCAGCAGGGTGCTCTCGTCCACCTTGTCGAGTACCGGGGTAAGTAATCCGTCGCAGCGCCGGTAGTGTTCTTCGATCCGGGTGGCAAGTTCGGGCGAGAGGTCGGGCTCAAAGCCGGGATGTTCACGATCGCGGAAACGCCACAGCATGTGCTGCACCCGGTCGGGCGTGTCGAACAGCATGAAGAACAGGCCTTCGCTGAAGCGGTCGAGTTCAAAACGCATCGTGCGCTCGCGCTCCGCCAGCACCAGTTCACAGTGCTGCAGGTACGCCGCTTCATCCAGGCGGCCATTGTTAAGGCCGTTATGATCTTCCGCCATGCCCAGGGTCGAGAACAGGCCAATCTTGTCAGCCAATTCTCGAGCGTAGTCGGGCGGAGCCGAAACTGGAAACATGGGAGCCGCCGGATCGAAGTTGACGGCGGAAACATAAAACTCGAGATGCGGCTCCAGTTGCCGGACATAAAAGCGCGCGATTCCGGTCACCGATTGCAGCATGGAGAACTTGAATTTGAATCTTACCCAGTCGCTCCAGCCTTTTTCTGGAACTTCAATCCTGGCGGGTGTGCCACCGGTCTGAATCGCAAGCTTGCGCGCCGACTTGTCCACGTGGACCCGCACTTCGCAGGAAGTATCGGCCGCCGGCGAAACCCTGGTATTGCGGGGTCCGATCACTCGCGTTGTAATCTCAGCCCCGGTCTCAAGGAAAATGAGCTGCTCGTTCTCCTGCGCGACCACCGCTCGGTCCTGGGTGTAGAAGGTGCCCTTACTCTGACTGCCGCGCAGGTCTGGCACCCCCACTCCGGCCAGCATGCGGCCCTGCACAGCTTCGGGAGGGAAAGTGCATGGACAACGCAGGATGGTGCACGGAATGCCCGCCGCCGAAAGCGTCTGCCACACCGGCACGCCGCTTCGCCGGTTCACTACCCGCGGCTGGGCCAGCATGCTTTTCGGCCGCTCGAACCGGGTTAGCGCGACATCGGGCAAATAAGTTTTAGGATCGCGGCAGATGAAATCGAAAATTCCGTGTCCGCCGGGATTGGTCCCGGTGGCAAACGACGACCAGGCCACGGGAGTCTGGGCCGGATAAGTTGTCTTCAGGCGGGAGTAACTACCGGAGGCGCGGATCTTTGCCAGGTTAGGAAGCTCGCCGCGTTCCAGCATCGCTTCCACAATGCCGGGTTCGAGCCCGTCCAGACCGATGACGATAACTTTTCTGCGCAAGCGGCGGACCCGACTTTACGGAGTTCCTTTGGGAGTTTCCTTGGGAGCATCAACGGCGGCAGGCGTACCAGAACGGCTGAACTTGCGTACAACCTTGAAAAAGATCCCGACGACCTTGTTCCAGAAAAGCAGCAGGAGGCCAAGCAGGCTGGCCAGCCCGGAAGTCACCGTCATGACCTGGTCGGGACCACCGTAAAGCGCCAGCAATTCAATTCTCATGATGCTCCTCTGCTGTAGATTCTTATGATTTTAACATCCTCCGCGTGGGGATACCCAGTAGCAGAGAAGCTCCTGCTTTGCGGAACAAGCCTTGCCGAGGTTCACGGATTCGCTGCCCGGGCCGACTCCGGCCGGGCTCCCGCTTCCTGGACCTGCATCTGGTAGGGCAATCCAGGACCCGACTGCCCGTTCCAGTCTGATACGCGGATGTTTAATTCTACTAAAGACTTACTGCCGTCCGGCACCAAAATCTCCAGCCGCGCGTCGGTATTCACGCCAGGATTGATATCGTCATTCACGCAGATATCGTCGAACGCGTCAGGAGTTGGGTCGGCGACTCCAGGCTGCTGGGTGTGATCGTCGCCGGGATTCCGGCAGGTCTGGTAGGGCTTCCCGTCCTCGTCCACAATAGCGATCACCGGATCCAGCCGGACCGCCGGTGCAAGCTGCTGGGCGCTGACGTCAACGACCAGTGTGGATCCAGCGTGCGCCTCCATATGGTAATAATCGTCAACCCTTCGTAACGGTTCGAGCCGGAGCCGGTTGGCATGAACGCTACTCTGTTGGAGATTGAAGCGACCGTCGCGCAAGGCGATCGAGGTTGGCGCCCGCTTCCGCCCCGCGGACCGCGCCAGCAGAGCTTCGAGCCCTTCGTTCAGTTCGCGCGCCGCCTGCTGGCCCAGGGGAGTAAAGATGAGATTGTTCGTCTCACCCGGATCGTGCACCCAGTCATAGATCTGGTCTCCCAGCTCCTTGTGCACAATCAGGTGCCACCGCGTGGTCACCACGGATTTCATGGGACCGTCCGCGGTGGTCGCTACCAGCTTTCCCACCGTCTTGCTCTCATCGGTAACGATGTTGTGTTTCGCGACTTCAGAAAGAGCATCAGGCCAGGCGGGCTGCGCCGGCGGGGATTGCCAGAGCGCGCTCAGCGACGGTCCAGGGAAGGTTTCATGCCCGCGCTCGCCCAGTAACTCCATGATCGTCGCCGGAAGGACCGAGTTGGTTACCGGCACATCCAGACGAATGCCCGCCGGAGCATGCCCCGGATAACGGAGCACCAGGGGAACATGAATTAGTTCCCAATAGAGCGCTTTGCCGTGCGTTCGCAGGTGGTGCTGCCCCAGCGATTCCCCGTGATCGCCGGTAATGACGACCAGCGTATTTTTCGCCAGACCACGCCGGTCCAACTCATCCATCAGACGGCCGATGTAGTCGTCCACATACTTCACGCCATCGTCATACGCATCCACATTGGTCAGCTGCGGCCACGAAGGTTTGGCATAACCGCGCGGTCCGCCGTAGGGGTCGTGCACGTCGAAATAGTTGAGGAAGGCGAAGAATGGGCGCCCGCGATCGCGATCAATCCAGCTGAGAGTTTCCCGGTTAATCACGTCGGCGCGCTTGCGAATTCCGAAGGCGCCGCCATAGCTGCCCGAGCCCTCCGCGCCCTGATCGAGCAAAGCCGTAAAGCCCAGCCCTCGCAGCACGCGTTTGACCAGGCTCCGGTCGCTGCGCTTGAGATAGATTCGAGCAAACTCGCGGCCATACAGCGTGCGCACGAACATGTCGCTGGCGGAATGAAAGTAGTCTTCGAAATGTACGAAGCCGCGACCGAAGCCGAGGTCGTGAGTAAAGTAAGTGCGATTGGCGGAAAAAGCGCCGGTGCGATATCCCTTCTGCATCAGGGCTTCGCCCAGGGTGGGCAGCCCGTTGGCGCTGAATACTTCTCCTCCGACCGCCGGCATTTCCCTGATCTTGTCCATGCCGTGCTCATACTGATATCGGCCGGTCAGTAAAGAAGCGTGCGAGGGAAACGTCCAGGACGACGTAGCGACAGCATTCTTAAACAGCACGCCCTGGGTGGCGACGCGATCAATATTCGGAGTGGTGGGACGAGCATATCCATAAGATGACAGATGGTCGGCGCGCAACGTGTCCACCACGATGACCAGTACATTGGGCGCATCCGCGGCCGCCGTCGGCAGTTTGCTGACCGCCATTGCTTCGCGCAGCCAGTGTCCGCCCTGGATTCCGGCGAACGCCAGCAGCGCCGCCCCGGCAACAAAGGGGAAGGTTCGCCTTACAAATTGCAGCGTGGCGGCGTCGTGCTTCGCCACCCAGCGGCTGAAGGCAACGCCCACGCCAGCCGCCAGCAACAGGCAGCTAAGATGGGAAAGACGGGCCGTGACTGTAAGCCAGTCATACAAAGTAAGCGCGGTCAACAAGGCTATGGCAGCCTGCAGCAGGCGGAGCTTCGGGGCCAGCCGCCCCGCTGCCCAAAGCGCTACCGTCAAGACACAAAAAAGAATGAGATCGACGATAGGCGAAATCCAGATGATCGGTTCGGAAACGTGCAGAGTCGGTCCCCACCGCGCCCAATTGATTCGCTGGAAAAGCAGCAGGCCCAGGCCCTCCACCAGGCCGGCGATGATCGCAAACCAGATGGCAAGCAGCAAAAAAGATCCAAGGCCCGGGGGTGGTCCGGCGTTGGGAGGTGGGACCTCGGCTGTCGTCAGCGTACGCGACACTCCGACAAGTTTACGCCTAATAGGCGCGGGCACAATCGGGAATGGCAGGCGGGACCTATGATAATTCGGAGCGGTAGAAGTGGCGCCGTTCAAAAAGGCTCATCGGAAGTTCGAAGACCTTGGTCTCCCCGGGAGCAAAGGAAAATTGCTTGCCACACTCGGGGCCCGGGCAAGTCGCGTTCACCTTTTCCTTGTTGGTTTCTCGCGTCATTTCCCGTTCGACCACAACCCAGGTCCCGCACTTGGGACAGGTGATGCACGAACACACAATCCGGTCAGACATTTGACCTAGTGTAAATGATTTTTCGTTTCCGGTAATCCCGAAGGGACAGGTCACTCCGCCTGCTTTTTCCCCGCCCGCAGCCGCCATTGGACATGCCGCAGAATGCCCAGCCATGCTTCGACATCCTGGGCCGAAAGTTTGAGACGGCGCAGCATGCGGCGGATTCGCTGCTCGGTATCGGCGGCCCGCTGCGGCAGCATGTAGCTGCTGGTGCTCAGAACATCGGCAAGCAGAGGGGTGATGCGCGCGATGTCGCCCGCTGTGGCCAGCGCCTGCTTCTCCCCTGTGCCAACCGCCCGGCCGTTGCGAATCAATTCGTACAGACACACGGCAACCGCCTGGCCCAGGTTCATCGAGATGTGCTGCTCCCGCGTGGGAATGCGAATCAGCCAGTGGCAATAGCTGAAGTCATCCTTGGAGAGCCCGTACCTCTCCGAGCCAAACAAGAGCGCCACCGGACCTGAGCTCATGTGTTTACGGATGAGGCGCCCGCCATATTCCAGTCGCCGCAGGGGATGCTGCAGTTCCCGGTGCCGCACTGCGGTCGTTCCCACCACCAGCGTGCAGTCGGCCACGGCGTCGGCAATGCTGTCGTATTCCTCGGCGCTGGCCAGCAACTCCGCAGCACCGACCGCCGAACGCGCCGCGCGGAACGCCTTTTCGTATGGATTCACCACTCGCAGCCGGGAAAAGCCAAAATTGCTCATGGCCCGAGCCGCAGCACCAATGTTAAGGGGGTTGCGCGACGACACCAACACCACGCGCAAACCATCGAGTTTAAGAGAGGCAGGCAAGACTGCCTATTCTAATGTAGGCGCGAGCGTCCTCGCTCGTGCCGCGTCACCGAAAACACGTAGGGGCGGGTGTCCCCATCCGCCCAGTCGAGCGCAGCTCGACCAGTTCTTGGCAGCAACAAAAATAGCGGAGCTTTGCTCCGCCGGACAGCCGGGGGCGGCTGTCCCTACGTGGGCTGTGGATACTTGTGCGCCGACTCAGCTACGCGAATCAGGGTCGGAAGCACTGCGCCAAAGCCATCCTTCTGGGGATCGCCAAAGGAAAAATAAAGCTTGCTGTAGAGCGGATACAGCTCTTCGTAAACACGCTGCTCGGATTGATCAGGCTCAAACACCCGGTTAGACGGGCAAATCTTTTTCTGCGCGTCCTCGATGGTCTTGAAAGTGCCCGCCGCCAGAAACGCGAAAATTGCCGAACCCAGGCTGGTCACGCTTTTGCTCGGCACCAGCACCGGCCGCCCCAGCACATTGGCATAAACCTGGTTCAATACGTCATTCTTTTGCGGAATGCCGCCGGCATTGATGACGCGCTTGATATTTACCCCGTTCGCGGCCATGCGATCGAGAATCACCCGGGTGTGAAACGCCGTGCCTTCGATAGCGGCAAACAATTCGTCCTGGGCAGTGCTTTGCAGATTCCACCCCAGGGTGATGCCGCGCAAGTTCGGATTGACCAGCACGGTGCGGTCGCCATTGTCCCAGGTGATGCGCAGCAGACCAGTTTGTCCAGCTCGATACTTATCGAGGCCCTGGCTCAGCGTCTTCACATCAGTGCCGGCACGGGTTGCGATGGCGTTGAAAATATCTCCGACGGCGGAGAGGCCTGCTTCGATCCCGGTGCGGAGCGGGTGCACGCTTCCCTGCACTACACCGCACACACCCGGAACCAGATTGACCGACGGTGTGATTCCGATGATGCAGGTGGAGGTCCCGACCACGTTAACCATGTCATCGGTGCCACAACCGGCCCCGATCGCGTCCCAGTGCGCATCGAACGCTCCCACCGGAATCGGAATGCCCGCTTTCAGCCCAAGCTTTTCGGCCCAGTAATCAGAGAGCGTTCCCGCGATCTGGTCGGAAGCAGCGTATTCGCCGTCCAACTTTTCGCGCACACCGGCAAGAAGCGGATCTACCTTGACCAGGAACTGCTCCGGCGGAAGCCCTCCCAGAGCCCGGTTCCAGAGCCATTTGTGGCCCATGGCGCAGATGCTGCGTTTTACTTTTTTAGGATCGGTGATGCCGCACAGCGTCGCCGCCACCATGTCGCAGTGTTCGAAAGCAGAGACGAACTCCGAACGCTTTGCCGGGTTGTGACGAAGCCAGTGCAGGAGTTTCGAGAATCCCCACTCCGAGGAGTACACCCCGCCGCACCAGTTGATGGCTTCCAGTCCTTCGCGATGCGCGGCTGCCGTGATTTCCGCCGCCTCGCCTTTGGCCCGGTGATCGCACCACAGGTAGTATTCGCCGAGAGGCTGCAGGTCTTTGCCCACGGGAATCACCGAGGAGCCAGTGGTATCGAGCGCGATGGCTTCGACTTGACCGCCGGAAATGCCGGCCTTTTTCACGGCCTCGCGCGTGGCGGCGGCCAGGGCGCGCATGTGGTCTTCGTGCGCCTGAGTGGCGTATTCAGGGTCTTCGCGTTTGCGGTGCAAAGGATATTCGGCGACCGCGGATTCGAGCAGCCCGCGCTCGCTGTCCACGATGGAGACGCGTACGCTGAGAGTTCCGAAATCGACTCCCGCCACGATCGCCATCAGCAGGCCCCGTTGTTCCCCGGATGCTGGTACATGTCCCAGTGCAGATACCGGGTGGTGGCTTCGTAAACGGCGGGAGCAACGCTGGAAAGATTGGCAGCTACGTGATGCTCGAAACCGTTTTCGCAGATGTAGTGCAGCAGTTTTTGCATCTGGGGAATCTCGACCACGCCGGCGCCGCCGAATGTGTTCAGCGGATCATCGGTAAATCTGCCTTCGCCCACATAACCCCGCATTTTGCCGGCGGCGTCGTCGGTGGAGAAGCGGGCAAAGCTCATCTTCTCCGGCTTGATCAGTCCCACGCAGGTGCCGAAAGTGTTTTCCTTGCCCACGGTGCCGGCAATGATCTCCTGGAAATCCATCTTCACCGAGCGGAAGAAGTGCTTGGGCAGGTTGGAGCAGTGAAAACATACTGCCTTGTTGGGATCAGAACCGTAGTTATTGTTCCAGTCGAGCAGCGCCGAAGGCGTTTCCGACGCCAGCCGCAAGGCATGCATGCCGAGCACGCCGCAGATGTCCACCTCGCAGGCACTCGAAAGCAGGCTGTCGCTCATCATGCTCATCACCGTGCACGGCACCACGCCCAGATTTTCCTCGATCGAGGTCCAGCATTGCACCGCGCTGATGGAAACTTCCGTGGCCGCCATCCACTGGTCAACGACGGCCCCGAGCTTCGCCATTTTCATCAGGGCGAGCGCCGGCACACCGCTTGAGTCCACATATTTCTTGATCACGGCCAGCTTGGCCTGGGCGGCATCGTCATTGTCCTTCATGCGCTCGATGCGGCCCAGAACTTCAGAGAGATCGAGGGTCTCGATCGAAATGCCCTGCCCTTCTAGAATTTTCTCGCTGTAGCGGACGGTATTAAAAGCCGTTGGCCGCGCTCCAATCGCTCCGACACGTAAATTGCGGAAGCCATTTACCACGCGACAAACCGCCGCGAACCATTGCAAGTCTTTGGCGAACTCGGGCGAGTCCGGGCTTTCGGTGTGCAGCGTTGTGATGGAGTACGGAATGCCGTACTGGCGCAAATTGTTGCAGGCCGACATCTTGCCACAGAAGCTATCACGACGGAACTTGATGGTCATCTTGCCGGGATCGTCAGGCGTGGCCTGGATCAACACCGGGACGCGCAAGTCGGCCAGGCGCAGGGTGTCTGCAATCGCCCGCTCTTCCCCGAAGTTGGGCAGCGTCACGACGATGCCGTCGATGCGGTCGCGATTGCGTTTGAACAGGTCGGCGCAGCGCCTGGACTCTTCCCGGGTTTCGACCGCGCCGTATTTGCTTTCTTCCGGAGTCAGCGCGACCACGTCCATGCCAGCCGTGGTCAGCACCCGCAGCATTTCCTCGCGGCCGCTTTTGGCCAGATGATCGGGGAAAAAACCGCGGTTGCCCACGATCAGGCCCATCGTCATTTTTTTCGTTGCCATACTTAGCCCTTAAGAGATCCTTTCGCTTAGACCTGCCGCCTGGGAGCGAACTTCACGCAATAGATCAAGCCGATGATCAGAAGCACGGCGCCCCACCACACATTGGCGTGCAAATTGAATAACACCACACCCGGATCCGCTGGAGGATTTACCACCTGGTAAATTCCTGCGGCCATGATCAAAGCGCCATTTACGGCCAGCGAGACACCGATAAAGAACCAGATGGAAATCATGCTTCGCACCTCTGCTTTTAAGCACCTGTCGCTTTACCGTAGCGCCGGCATCCTGTCGGCTGTCTCGAGGGCGTCTCGCCCTCGACTCGGCGGGCGAGACGCCCGCCGGACAGCCGCCGGGACGGCGGCGCTACCCAAATCCCATCCCCACTTACCAGAAAATAATATTCAGCACAAAGAACACGACCACCACCACGCCAGCCCAGAAAAGCGGCTTCTGGTACAGGGGCACATCCCCGATTGACGGAATTTCTGTCTGCCCGTACACCAGACCGGTCAATTGGCTGTCAGGCACAGGTTTCGTTACCAGACTCACTCCCACGGTGACGACCACGCAAACCAGAAAAGACCAGAGCGCCTGATACATATCTTGCGCCAGAGCTTTGGCGTGAGGCGAAAGCGCCACGTAACGCAATGCGCTGGGATCGACCTTGACCCAGGCCCACATGCCGACCGATGAAACCGTCCCGCACAGCAATCCCCAGAAACCACCCGGGCCGGTCGCGCGTTTCCACAGCATGCCGAGTATGACCGTGCCAAACAAGGGTGCTATGAAGAAGCTGAACAACGCCTGCACGTAGTCCATGATACTGGCCGACCGCATCACCAGGTACGCCGTGCCCACGCTGATCAAGACTCCGAACACCGTGGAGTAGCGTCCCATGTTCACGTAGTGATGGTCAGTCCCCTTGCTGTTGATCAGCGGACGGTAGATGTCGTAGGTCCAGACTGTGGTGAACGCGCTGACGTTGCCGGCCATGCCCGACATGAATCCCGCAATGAGCGCGGTAATCCCCAGGCCAAGCAGGCCGGGGCCGCAGTAGCGGGCCAGCATGAGAGGTAGCACGTCGTTGTAGCTGTGGCCTCCGGTAACCGTGGCCACTGATTCCGGAACCAGCTTCATGGGCAGCAGACCGAGACCCAGAAGACCGGGGAGGATCACGATGATCGGAACCAGCATCTTGAATCCCGCGCCGATAATGGGAGCCATTTCCGCGCTGCGAATGTCTTTCGCAGCCAGGATGCGTTGCACCACCAGGAAATCCGTAGTCCAGTAACCCATCGAGATTACGGAGCCGAGTCCGAAAACAATGCCAGTCCAGTGGATGCCCATCGGGTTGGAACTGAATGACCCCAACCCCGACCAAAGATGGACGTACTGTTCCGAAGCCCTCTGCGTGATCAGTATCTTGAGATGGCCCCAACCGCCGGCTTCATACAATCCCAGGATCGGAATGAGCAGAGCGCCCGCCCAGATGAGGAAAAATTGCAGCACCTCGTTAAAGATGGCCGAGCGCAGTCCGCCCAGCGTGACATAAATGGCAACTGTGATGGATGAAACCCAGATGCTGAAATTTATGTCCCAGCCCAGCACGATTTGCATGACCTTGGCCATGGCAAACATGTTGACGCCGCTCATCAGCACGGTCATGAAGGCGAAAGAAATGGCGGACAGGGCGCGGCTGGGCTCGCCGAAGCGCAGCTTTAAATATCCCGGCACGGAGTGGGTCTTGGAAATGTAGTAGAACGGCATCATCACCAGCGCCAGGAAAAGCATCGCCGGGATGGCGCCGATCCAGTACCAGTGAGTTGCTAGAATGCCGTACTGGTAGGCCGAACCCGCCCAGCCCATCAACTCGAGAGCACCGAGGTTAGCCGAGAGGAAGCTGAGGCCGGCCACCCATGCCGTCATCTCGCGTCCGGCCATGAAGAAGTCTTCGCCGGTATTCGCCCGCCCACGCAGGTAAAAGCCAATCGCCAGAACCAGCGCGAAGTAGAAGCCGATGATGACGAAATCCACCCCGGACAAATGCACAAGCTGCGTCTCGACCAACATCGCGAAAGCTGGCATCATTTCTTTTCCTTTGCCTGCCCGTAATACGCGCTGGACCCGTGCTTCCTCAAGTAGTGCTTGTCGTGCAAACCGCGGCCGACCGATTCGGCCTCTGAACTCAGGGTCGCAGTAAAGTATGCCATCCGCGCCACCGCTTCCAGGATCACGGCATTATGCGCCGCTGCGGCCGGGTCCGGACCCCAGGCGAAAGGGCCGTGATTGGCCACCAGCACAGCCGGCACCGAGGCATACTCCACCTTCTCAAAGGCACGAACAATAGCATGTCCGGTGTTTTTCTCATACTCGGAGGCGATCTCGCTGTCCGACATGACCCTGGTGACCGGGACCGGGCCATGGAAGTAATCGGCATGGGTGGTGCCAAAACATGGAATCGGCCGGCGCGCCTGGGCCCACGAAGTGGCGTATTCGGAATGGGTGTGAGCCACGCCCCCAATGCCCGGGAAGGCCCGATAGAGGACAAGATGAGTGGGAAGGTCGGAGGAGGGCTTCAAATTGCCTTCCACTATCTTGCCCTCGAGATCGGTGACCACCAGGTGCTCTGGTTTCATGGCCTCGTAGGGAACGCCACTGGGTTTGATGACGACCAGTTTCTGCTCCCGGGAGATGCCGCTGGCATTGCCGAAGGTATAAAGCACTAATCCCCTTCGTACCAGTTCGAGGTTCGCTTCCAGCACCTCTTCCCGCAAGCGAGGCAACAGCATATGAGCTTTTGTCCGAGGAATGCGCGATTCTGACGAGTAATCGTTTACTACGCGAAAAGTCAAAATAGTGTACGTAACCGCTTTTGTCAATCACGGAATTACTTGCCTTCCGGATTTCTTCCCGTCCGGATGGTTAGTGCTGGAATTTCAAAGCACTACCCAGTTCATGCTCGCCACCGAGGGATATTTTTGAGGTTTGCAGAAAACGTTTTCTTAATTATGCCGCCTCGCCCCAAAGAACATCCGGTTCACCATCTGATCCCTGGGAAGCTCCGCACACCCGCAGCCCATCACTCTCATCTCGGATGCAGAAAGTCAGTCTGTTTCCCTTCGTCCCCCCGCCACACATCTGTGCTGTCGCCCTTCCAACGCCATTGGGATAACGTTTGCCGTGCTAGAATTCCGCCATCGCTCCCCCTGCCGTCGTAACCTATGGACATTCGGGAAATCGCGAAGCGGGCCAAGGTGTCAACCGCCACCGTCTCTCGCACCATCAACCGCGTACCCACTGTCAGTCCCGCCCTAGCCAAGCGCGTTTGGAGCGTAATCGAAGAACTTGGATACTATCCGAATACTCAGGCGCGGGCCCTGGTTTCCGGGCGCAGCAGGATTTTTGGTCTCATCATTTCGGAAATTACCAACCCTTTCTTTCCGGAC
>Ga0207706_10000588_pt1 | contig 38663 bp, 2 predicted proteins | sample KBSC53metaG_FD_184318 | JGI IMG/M metagenome (GOLD analysis project Ga0207706, IMG submission 184318) | Corn rhizosphere microbial communities from Kellogg Biological Station, Michigan, USA - KBS C5-3 metaG (SPAdes) (version 2) | ecosystem: Host-associated > Plants > Roots > Rhizosphere > Soil ... | reverse complement strand
CGGCGCCGGCCACGTTCACCGGCCCCGGGCCCGCCACCGCGCGCAGCGCCCGCAGCGCCAGCCCCGCCAGCCCGTGCAGCGACAGGTCGGCGCCGGCGGTGGTGGCGCCCACTCCGGGCGCGTGCACCACCACCACGCGGTGGGTGCCGGCCAGCGCCGCGAACTGCGGCGCGAAGATCCCCGCGCCCACGTTGAAGGGGTGCATCAGCAGCAGGAGCGGGCCCCGGCCGGAGGCGAAGACCTCCACCTCCCCCTCGTCCAGGCGCACCAGCCGGCGCTCCACCCCGGGGGCGTGTTCGCGCAGCACCGCCTCGTTCTCGTCGCGCGGCCGGTACCCCTCGCGCAGCGCCTGCCGCACGTCGTCGGGGACCTGCGGGCGGAACAGCGCCTCCAGGCGGGCGGCGGCGGCTTCGGCTTCGGCCGCGGAGAGGCCGACGGGGAGCGCGAGGCGGATGCAGCCGGCCAGCGGCGCGCCGGGCGGCGCCAGGTGCGGCGCGCCGCGCACCCCGGCGCCGCGGTACAGCCGCGCCAGCAGCGCCGCCCGTGGATCGTCCCCACCCGCCGCGGCGGGGAGGCGCGCCGCGTCCAGCAGCACGCAATGCCCGGCGGGCGGCCCGGCCACGGGCGCGCCGGCGGCCCGCAGCCGCGCGCCCAGGAGGCGCACGTTCTCCATCCGCGCGCGCACCGCGCCCACCGCCCACTCGGGGTCGGCGAGCGCCCGGGCGATGCGGCCGCGCAGGGCGCGCCCGGCCCCGGCGCCGCGCAGGGCGGCGTCTTCGGCCAGGCGGGCGGCCAGCGCGGGGTCGCGGGTGCCCACCACGCCGCCGCCGTCCACCCCCCAGTCCTTGGAGAGGCTGAGGACCACGGTGTCGGCCGGCGCGAGCAGGGCGAGGGCGGCCTCCCACGCGCCCATGCCGCGGCACTCCGGGTCGCCGGCCGCGCAGGCGGCGGCGTTCTCCAGCAGCCGGGCGGCGTCGAGCACCAGGGGCACGCCGTGCGCGGCCGAGGCCTCCTTCACCGCGCGCAGGCGGGCCAGGGAGACGGGATAGCCGCCGTCGGCGTTCCCGCTCAGCTCCAGGCAGACGAACACCACCTGCCCGGCCCGGCTCGCCAGCGCCTCGTCCACGGCGCGCGGGTCGGGGCCGCCCTGGAAGAGCGGGTCCGCGCCGTCGGACCACGCGGGGAGCGGGAGCGGGGTGAAGCCGTGGTCCAGCTCGGCGAACGCCCACGAGGGGAAGAGGTTTCCCTGCACCACCACCCCCGGGCGCCCCGGCCAGGCGCGGCAGAGCGCGGCCCCGGCGTCGCGCCCCGAGGCGAAGGGGAAGACGAAGGGGAACGGGAGCTCGCCGCCCGGCGGCGCCCCGTCGGGCGCGGGGCGCGCGTCCAGCTCCGCGGCGCGGGCGCGCACGAACGGCGCGTCGATCTCGGCCCACGAATCGGTGACCAGGTCGAACTCCACCACGCCGGGCGGGAGCGCCAGCGGGTCGCCCCCGTGCGCCGCCAGCAGCCGCGCGCGCCGGGCCTCCGCGTCTTCCGCCGCGCCCTCTCCCCCGCCGCCCGCCCCGGCATCCCCGGCCACGCCGCTTCCGGCGTCCGCCGCCGCGCCGCGCGGCGCGGCGGGGGCGGCGGGGCTGGCGATCATCAGGATGATCCCGGTGGGGTCGGTGGGCTCCGCGCCGGCGGGGAGGCACAGGTACAGGGGGAGGTTGATGGGGCGGAACTTGTTCTTGAACTGGAAGTTCCCCTCGCCGGTGAAGATCCCGCGCGAGCGGAGCTCCTCCAGCGCCTGCTCCACCGCCGGGTCGGGGTTGGGCGAGGCGCCCACGCGCGCGCCCAGGGTGGCACCCAGGCTGAACAGGGTGTACCCCTCGTCCACCAGGCGCTCGATGATGCGGACCAGGGTGTAGTCGAGCCCGCCCAGCGGCAGGTCGCCGCCGTAGAACTCCAGGTCCAGCAGCCAGCCGTTCTCCGAGGGGATGCGGGTGATCACCACGGCGCACGCCAGGTCGCCGTCCATGCGGGTCAGGAACACGCGGTGGCGCCCGGCCAGGGCGCCGCGGCGCACCTCGTCGCGCACGTGGGCCACGTAGGGGTTCACCATGGCCTTGGTGGCGCACCACCGGTCCACCAGCGCGGCGATGGCGGCGTCGGTCGCGGCGTCGGCGCCGGAGCGGTACTCCTCGGTGGTCACGCCGCCGTTGCGGGCGAAGCGGTGCACCATGTAGCGCAGCCGCTGCATGGCGCGTCCCTCCAGCGAGAAGCGGTCGAGCCGCTCGATGCGCTGGACGGCGCCGAACGGGGTGGCGGTGAAGGAGGTGTCGCCCACCCGGTCCAGGGGGACCATGGAAAGGAGGCTGGGGCGCAGCCCCCGCGCGCGGGCGTACGCCACCCACTCGCGCGCCAGCGCCGGGAACGATTCCACGGGGCCCGCGTGGCTCCAGGCCAGCACGGCCTCGTCGCGCCGCGACACGTTGAAGCAGCCGTCGCGGTGGGCGCCCACGAACACCAGCGGGGCGATGTCGCGCCCGGCCAGCCCGCCCTCCTTGGCGTACCGCGCCTCCAGCGCCTGCACCACCGCGTGCAGCTCCGGGTGGTCCGCCAGCCGCGCGCGGGGAAGGAGCACGGCCCGGCCCTCGGCGGGCTCGTCGGTGTCCGCTGCGCCCGCGGTGGGGGACGCGATCTGGGCGGCGGCCGGCACGGGGCCGTGCGGCGTGGCGGCGAGCGCGTCGAGGCCGTTCACCGCGCCCTCTCCGGCCACCTCGCACAGGTGGGCGGCCAGCCGCGCGAGGGTGGGATGGTCGAAGAGCAGCGTCTTGCGCAGCGGCCCCACGCCCTTCTCCAGGGCGGCCACCACCTTCAGCATGTCGAAGGAGGTGAAGCCGTTCGCCGCGAAGGTGCCGGCGGGGTCCACCGGCCGGCCCAGCACCCGCGCGACGAACCGCGCCAGGACGGCTTCGGCGCCGCTCTCCCCCGCCCGCCCGTCCTCCGCGCCTGTCGCCTCGGCGCCGCCGCCCGCCTCCGCGAGCACGGGCGGATCGTCCGCGATCACCCTCGTCTCGGCATGCATGGGCAGGGTGTTCTCCGGAGCGGGGGCGCCGTGCCGCTCGCCCCCGTCCGCGCGAGGGTGGAAGCCGTCGGCGCGCCTGGCATCCTCGGTGGCGGGCGACGCGGAGCCGCCGGCGTGCGACGGGAAGCCGCCGGCCGGCGGGGGAGGAGCGCAGGAGCCGTTTCCGGAAAGCGCGGCCGCCACCTCGCCCGCGAGCTGGGCCACGGTGTCGCGGTGGTACAGCTCGGCGGCCTTCAGATCGAGCGCATAGGTGGCGTTGAGGAGCCGGACCAGGTCCATCCGGAAGATGGAATCGAGCCCCAGCTCGGCGAAGGGCCGGTCGTCGGCGATCTCGGCGGCGGGGACGCCGAGCACCTGGGCCAAGCGCTCGCGCACCACCTCCACCACCGCGGGCGCCGCCGCCACGCCGGCCGGGGAGGCCGCCGGCACCGACGGACCCGGAAGACCGCCGGGCGCCGGATCGAAACGGAGGCGCGGGTCTCTCCCCTCGTCCGCGGCGGGGAGAAGGGTGAACGGCTCCGCGCCGGGGAGGGAAAGGCGGACGCGGGGCACCCGCCGCTCCACTGCCGGAGTCGGGCCGGTCCGCTCCGCGGCGCGGGTGGGCGGCCCGGGGGAGCACGACGATACATCGCCCTCGTCCAAACGGGCCGTGGCGGGGTGGACGGACGGCTCCGCGGAAGGCGACGGCGCGCGGGATCCGATCGCCCCATCGATGGGACCGGCGGGGGGATCCGTGGCGGCGGCGGGGGCGGCGAACCAGTGCGCGCTGCCAGCGAAGGGAAAGCCGGGGAGCGAAAGCCGGCGCGGCGGCGGCGCGTCCCACAGCCGCGTCCAGTCCACGGCGGCGCCGCGCACCCACGCGCCGGCGGCGTCGCCGGGCCCGCCGCCCGCCGCTGGGCCGGCGCCGCGTGCCGCCGTGCCGCGGTACAGGCCGGGTTCGCCCGTCTCGCCCGCCGCGGCGGCGGCCAGGGCGCGCAGCAGCGCCGGCCGCCCGCAGGCCACCACCGCCAGCCGCTCGGCCAGCGCGTCGCGCCCCGCCTGCAGCGTCCACGCGACCGCGGCGAGATCGGCGTCCGGATCGGCCTCGAGCCAGCGCGCCAGGCGCCCCGCGTACGCCCGCAGCGCCGCATCGGCGGGCGCCGAGAGCGGGAACACCAGCGCCCCGGAGGGCCGGGGGGGCGGCGGGGCGCCGGCCGGGCGCCACGCCTCGAGCGCCACGTGGGCGTTCACGCCGCCGAAGCCGAACGAGCTGACGCCCGCGCGCAGCAGCGTCTCCCCGCCGGGCCCGGGAACGCCCCGCCACGCGCGCGGCGCGCCGTTCACGAAGAACGGGGTTCCCTCGAGCCTGAGATACGGGTTGGGCGAGGTGAAGTGGACGGTCGCCGGCACCAGGCCGTGGCGCATGCACAGCAGCACCTTGAGCAGCCCGGCGATCCCCGCCGCGGCCTCGAGGTGGCCGATCCCGCCCTTCACCGAGCCGACCGCCACGTGCGGGGCCGCCGGCGCGGGGCGGCCCCAGTCGCCGTACAGCGTGGCGAAGGCCGACTTCATCCCCTCCACCTCGATCGGGTCGCCGAGCCGGGTGCCGGTGCCGTGCGCCTCGAGCAGGGTCACGGTCGCCGGGTCCCACCCCGCCTGCCGGTGCGCGCGCACCAGCACGCCGGCCTGCGCCTCGGGGCGGGGCGCGGTGAGCGAGCCGCCGCGCCCGCCGTGGTTGACCGCCGTCCCCCGGATCACCGCGTGCACCGGATCGCCGTCGGCCAGGGCGCGCGCCAGCGGCTTGAGCACCACCGCGCCCGCCCCCTCGCCGCGCGCGTAGCCGTCGGCCCGCACGTCGAAGGGCCTGCACCGGCCGCCGGGGCTCAGCATCCCCGAACGGGTGAAGGCCGTGAACAGGCCGGGGCTCAGGATCACGTTCACCCCGCCGGCCACCGCCATCTCGCACTCGCCGTCCGCCAGCGCCCGCACCGCGCGGTGCACCGCCACCAGCGCGCTGGAGCAGGCGGTGTCCACCGCCTCGCTGGGGCCCCGCAGGTCCAGCAGGTACGACACGCGGTTGGCCAGCACCGAATGCGCGATGCCGGTGGCCGTGTGCGCCTCCACGGGCACGCCGTGCTGCCGCAGCAGGTCGTCGTAGTCGCTGGTCGACACCCCAGCGAAGAGCCCGGTGGCGCTGCCGGCCAGCGCCGAGGGCGCGTGGCCCGAGTCCTCCACGGCCCGCCAGACCGTCTCCAGGAACAAGCGCTGCTGCGGGTCCATCAGCGCGGCCTCGCGCGGCGAGATGCCGAACAGCGCCGCGTCGAAGCGGTCCACGCGGCGGAGGAAGCCGGCGCGGAGCCCGCGCGTTTCGGGATCGCGGCGCAGCTCGAGGCGGTCCTGGGGCACCGGGCCCACCCGCTCGTCGCCGGCGGCCAGGTGCGCCCAGAACTCGTCCAGGTCGTCGGCGCCCGGCATCACCCCCGCCATCCCGATCACCGCGATCTCCACCGCGCCGTTCTCCGCGGCGGTCGCGGCCCGGCCGGCGGATGCACCCGCGCGTACCCCGTCCGCCACAGGCTCCGCGCCGGCCGCGAGGCGATCCTCCGCGAGGGATACGGCGCGATCCACCGGCGGCGTGGCTCGCTCGCCGGCAGCGGGCGCGGGGCGATCCTCAGCGACCGGTGCGGGATCGTCGTCCCCGGCCGGCACGGCGCTCGCGGACACCGGTTGATGGGACGGAGTGGACAGATCGGAAGCGGGCGGAGCGGCGGGGTGGTGCGTGGCGAGATGCCCGGCGAAGGCGGCCAGCGTGGGGTGCTCGAAGAAGACGGTGGGGAGCAGGTCCACGCCGAAGCGCGTGTTCACCTGGTTGACGAGCTCGGTGAGGGAGATGGAGTCGAAGCCCAGCTCCAGCAGCTCCGCCCCCGTGTCCACCTCGTCCTCGTCCACCAGCAGGAAGGCGGACGCCAGCGCGCGCAGCTCCCGCTCGATCCGCTCGCGCGCCCCGCCCGCGCCCGGGCCGGCCGCGCCTTCCAGCGGACCGGCCGGAAACGATGGACCACCGTCCGCCGGGATGGACGCGGCCGGCGCCGTCCCTTCCGCGGCGCCCCCGGCGAGCGGCGTCTGCCCGTCGCCCGCGAGTGCGCGGAGCGCGTCCGGGTGCGCCGCGCCGAGGTGCCGGGCGAACGAAGCCAGCGTGGGGCACTCGAAGAGGACGGTGGGGAGCAGGTCCAGCCCCAGCCGCTCGTTGACCTGGTTGACCAGCTCGGTGAGGGTGATGGAGTCGAAGCCGAGCTCCAGCAGTTCGGCGTCCACGTCCACGTCGCGCGGGTCCACCAGCAGGAACGCCGCGGCCAACCCCCGCAGCTCGTCCTCCACCGCCCGCTCCACCTCCGCTCCACCGTGCGTCCAGGCCGACGTGGCGTGCCCGGCCGCGGCGGACACGGTCGATGCGGTCGATTCGGTCGATGCGGTCGATGCGGTCGATGCGGTCGATGCGGTCGATGCGGTCGATGCGGTCGATGCGGTCGATTCGGTCGAACCGGTCGATGCGGTCGATTGGGTCGATTCGGTCGATTCGGTCGATTCGGTCGATGCGGCCGATTCGGTCGATTCGGCCGGCGGCTCGATCACCAGGATGGCGGCATCGTCGCCGGCCAGGGCGCGGCGGAAGGCGGAGAGCCCCGCCCCGGTGTCCATCGGCGCCATGCCGCGCCGCGCGAACAGGCGCTCGGTGGCGGCGTCGACCCGCATCCCCCCCTCGCGCCAGAGCGGCCACCCGATGGAGCGCGTGACTCCCGCGCGCTCCCCGGCCCGGCGCGCCTCCTCGCGGGCGGCGGCGAACTCGTCCAGGAAGGCGCTGGCATAGGCGTAGTCGGCCTGGCCGGGGTTGCCCACCTGCCCCGCCAGCGACGAGAAGAGGACGAAGAAGTCCAGCGGATCGTGCCGCGTGGCCCGGTCGAGGAGCGCGGTGCCCAGCACCTTGGGGCCCAGCACCTCGGCCGCCTGCCCGGGCGTCTTGGCCACCGCCCGCGCGTCGCGCGCCACCCCCGCCGCGTGGATCACGCCGCGCAGCGGGCCGCCCTCCGCGCGCACGGCGTCCAGCAGCCGCCGCACCTCGTCGGGGCGCCCCACGTCGGCGCGGTGGTAGCGCACCGTGACCCCGCGCGCGGCCAGCGCCTCCACGCGCGCGCGGCGGGCGGGGTCCAGCTCGCCGCGCCCGGCCAGCGCCAGGTACGCCGCCCCCCCGTCCACCAGCAGCTCGGCGAAGCGCAGCCCCAGTGCCCCCGCGCCGCCGGTGACCAGGTAGGCACCCCCGGCGCGGACCGGGAGGGGCGCATCGCCGGCCGGTGCGAACGGGCGCAGCGCCTTTCGCTCGCGCACGCCGCCGCGGTAGCGCACCTCGGCCGCGCCGGGCGCGCAGGCGCTCAGCTCGTCGAGCACCCGCGCGGCCGCCACCCCCGGCTCCCAGGCGGCGGCCGCGCCCTCGAACGCCACCCGCACCCCGCAAAAGCCGCCGTGCTCGGCCGCCAGCGCGCGCAGCGTTCCGCCCAGCGCGGCCAGCTCGGGGCGGGGCTGCTCGCCCGCGTGCGCCGCCACCCAGCGAACGGCGGCTCCGCGCCGCAACAGCGCCGCGGCCAGCCAGAGCAGCGCGCCGAAGGCCTCGTCCGCCCGCCGGGCGAGCGCCCGCGCGCAGTCGTCGTCCGCCGCGGGGTCGCCGGCGCCGCCGTCCTCCACCGATCCGCCGGCGTCCACCTGCACCACGGCGTGGGGGACGAGATCGTCCGCGGCGAGCGCCTCCACCAGCACCCGCCACTCGCCGGGCTCGCCGGGCGCCACCGTCCACCTCCGCTCGCCGCGCCGCTCCAGCGCCGTGCCGGGCTCCACCCCCACGCAGCGGACGCCCTCGTCCTCGAGCCGCGCGGCCACCGCGCGCCGCAGCGGCGAATCGGCGCCCAGGACCAGGACGGTGCGCGGCGCCGGGCCACCCGCAGCGGCGACCGGCGCGGCCTCCCACTCGGGGCGCAGCCAGCGCAGCGCCGCCGCGGCCGGCGGGCGCCCCGCCGCGGCGTGGGGGACGATCTCCAGCCCGCGCACCTCGAGCCGCACGCGCCCGTCGTCCGCGGCGATGCACAGGTCGAAGCGCCGGCCATCCCCCTCGCCCCCGGCCTCGCGGACGTGCACCCACCCGTCGGGATCGGGCGGCGCGTGCAGCACGGCCTCGGCGAAGCCGGCAGGGAGGTAGCCGCCGGCCGGCCCGCAGAGCGCCGCCACCGCCTGCAGCGCCCCGTCCACCAGCGACGGGTGCAGCCGGTGCGCCCCCGACGCGGGGCGCAGCGCGGCGGGGAGGGACAGCCGCGCCAGGCACTCGCCCGCGCCCAGGCGGACCTCGGCCAGCACGCGGAACGCCGGGCCGTGCTCCAGCCCGCCGCGTGCGAGCGCCGCGTACACCTCGTCCGGCGGCACCGTGCGCGGGCAGCGGGCCGCCACCGCCACCAGGTCGACGCGCGGCGCCGCGCCGAGCGGCCCCGCCGGGGCGACCACGCCGCGCAGGTACACGCGCGGCTGCGCGCCGGGGCCGGCCACGCGTACGCGCGCCCCGCCGCCGCGCGGCTCCACCTCGACCACCACCCGCGGCGCGCCTCCGTTCACGCGCAGGGGCGCGGGCCAGCGCACCTCGGCCAGGCGCAGCGGCACCCCCGCGGGCGCGGCCTCGGCGCAGGCCAGGTCCAGCCACGCCGCGCCGGGAACCCACGCCACCCCGCCGATCCGGTGCTCGGCCAGCGCGAAGGCGGCGGGGTCCAGCGTCCGCTCCACCCGCCGCGCCGACCGCGCCTGGTCGCCGGCCGCCACGGATCCCCCCGCGGACCCGTCCGCCGCCTCGCCCGCCTCCACCGCCGCCGGTCCGCCGACACCCGGGAGCGCCGCCGCCTCGGCCGGCACGAAGGTGTCGGAGAGCCAGTAGCGGCCGTGCTCGAAGGGGCACGCCGGGAACACGGCGCGCCGTGCCGGCGGGGTGGGCCACAGCGCCCGCCAGTCCACGGCCGCGCCCAGCACCCAGGCCTGCGCCAGGGCACACAGGCGGCGGCCGCGCAGCAGCCCGTCCACCCACCCGGCCCCCTCGTCGCCCGAAAGCAGCCCGGCCGCCCCGCGCGACGCGGTGCCGGCGTACACCCCTTCGGCCGCCTCGCCCCGCGCGAACGCGCCGAGCCGCGCGGCCAGCGTGGCGAGGTCGGCCGCCACCACCGCCACCCGCTCGCCCAGCTCGCGCCGGCCCAGCTGGCTGGCGCACGCCAGCCCCGGCAGCGTCGCGTCGGGGCCGCCGTCCAGGAATGCGGCCACGCGGGCGGCGTAGCGGGCCAGTTGCGGCCGGGTGCGGGCCGAGAGCACGAACAGCTGCTCCGCCACCCCGGGGTGGCGCGGCCCGGCGGCCGGCTCGGGGCCCTCCTCCACCACCAGGTGGACGTTGGCCCCGCCCGCGCCGAACGCGCTCACCCCCGCGCGGCGCGGGTACGTCCGCTCCTGGCCGTCCAGCCGCAGCACGGGGCGCGTCCACGCCTCCAGGCGGGTGGCGGGGCGGAAGGGCGAGCCGGCGAAGTCGATGCGCGGGTTGGGCGCCTCGAACCCCGCGCAGGGGGCGATGCGGCCGTGGCGCAGCTGCAGCAGCACGCGGGTGAGCCCGGCGATCCCCGCGGCGCCTTCCAGGTGCCCCACGTTCGCCTTCACCGAGCCGATGGCGCACCAGCCGCGCTCGCCCTCGCCGAAGGCGCGCGACAGGGCGGCCACCTCGATCGGGTCGCCCAGGGCGGTGCCGGTGCCGTGGGCCTCCACGTAGCCGATGGTGCGGGGATCCACCCCGGCCCGCCGCACCGCCCCGCGCACCAGCGCCTCCTGCGCGGCGGGGCTGGGCACGGTGTAGCCGCTGGTCTTTCCGCCGGCGTTCATCAGGCTGGAGCGCACCACGGCCCACACCCGGTCGCCGTCGGCCAGCGCGCGGTCCAGCGGCTTCAGCAGCACGGCGCCCACCCCCTCGCCGGGAACCATCCCGTCGGCCGCCGCGTCGAAGGCGCGGCAGCCGGGGCCGCTGGCCAGCATCCCCATGGCGCCCAGCGCGGCCAGGTGCGCCGGGTGCAGCACCAGGTTCACGCCCCCCGCGACGGCCATGCGGCACTCGCCCCGGCGCAGGCTTTCGCACGCCAGGTGCACCGCCGCCAGCGACGACGAGCACGCCGTGTCCACCGCCAGGCTGGGGCCCTGGAAGTCGAGCACGTACGACACGCGGTTGGCCACCGACCAGTACGCCGAGTGCGCCCCGGCCAGCTGGCCCCGCGGCCACCCGGCCGCCGCCGCGACGCGGCCGTACGCCCCGTACATGACCCCGGCGAACACGCCGGTCAGGGGCTCGCGGGTGTGCTCGCCCAGGTACCCCGTCTCTTCCAGCAGCGTCCAGCACGTTTCCAGGAAGAGACGCTCCTGCGGGTCGATGGCGGCCGCGTCGCGCGGGAGGATCCCGAAGCAGTGCGGGTCGAAGCGGTCCACCCCCTCCAGGAACCCTCCCCACCGCCCGCCGCCGCCGGACCCGGCGTACGCGCGCCAGTCCCAGCGCTCCGCCGGCACCTCGGCCACGCACACCGCCCCCGCGGCCAGGTTGGCCCAGAACGCGTCCAGGTCGGGCGAGCCGGGGTAGCGCCCGCCCACCCCCACGATCGCGATCTCCACCCCCTCGCCCGAGGCGGGAAGAGGCGCCCGCGCCGCGCGCTCTCCGCGGACCGCGGTACCCACGGCGTCGACGTCCACCCCGTCGTCGGACACGGCGTCCGCGTCCACGACCTCGACGGACACGGCGCCGGCGTCCCCGGCGTCCACGGACGCGCCGGAGGACGTGGCGGCGGCGGAATCTCCGGGCGCGGACGGGGGCGGAGCGAGCCGGCGGGCCAGCGCCGCGGAGTGCGCGGCGGCCAGGTGCGCCGCCAGCCGCGCCAGGGTGGGGTGCTCGAAGAGGAGGGTGGCGGGGAGGGGGCCCAGGTCGCGCTCGAGCCGGTGGACGATCTCGCTCCCCACCAGCGAGTCGACCCCGAAGGTTTCCAGCGTGTCGCGCTCGCCCAGCGTGTCGGGGCGGCAGCGCAGCACCTGGGCGAAGGCGCCGCGCAGCCAGGGGAGCACCGACGCCGCCGTCACGGCCGGCACGCCGGCGCCGCCATCCGCGTTCGCCGGGACGGGGGCCACGGCGGAAACCACGCACTGCCCCAGCGCATCTTCCGGAGCGTGGGGGATCCCGGCGGTCCGCACCTCCGCGAACCCCGCCCGCTGGAGCGCGGCGCGCCACGCGGCGGGCGACAGCAGGGGCGTGTGGGGGATGCGCTCGCCGCCGTCGCGGAAGCGCCACCACCCCGCCGTGAGGCCGAAGGTGAGGGTCAGGAAGTCGGCCCGGCGGGTGATCTCGTTCAGCACCAGCACGCCGCCCGGCCGCAGCAGCGCGCGCAGCCGCCGCAGCGTGTCGTCCACCCGCGCGGTGGCGTGCACCACGTGCGTGGCCAGCACCACGTCGTAGGCGGCGGGGCCGAAGCCCTGCTCCAGGGGGTCTCGCTCCAGGTCGAGCAGGCGGAAGGAGACGCGCGGCCAGGCGGTGCCGAAGGCCGCCTCGCCCTGCCGCAGGAAGGCGGGGGAGACGTCGGTGTAGTCGTACGCCGGGCCGCACCCGGCGGCGGCGCAGGCGCGCAGCGCCGGGCCGGTGGCCGAGCCGGTGCCGGCCCCCGCCTCCAGCACGCGCGCGGGCCCGCCGGCCCGCGCCGCCGCGGCCGCCACGGCATCGGCGGCCAGGCGGTGGTGGAAGTCGGCGCCGGGCTCGCCGGCGTACACCGGCGCCACCAGCGCCGGCGACCCGCCGGGAAAGAGCACCTCCAGCGCACCCTTGCGGCCGGCCAGCACCTCGGGGAGCGCGTCGGCGCAGGCCTGCAGCAGGCGAAGGTGCGGCGCCACCTCGGGGAAGCGCTCCGCCACCGCGCCGGCATCCTCGTCCGCCTCGCCGCCGGCGCCGGCCGCCGCGCGCGCCTCGCCGCCGCCCAGGGCCACGCCCCCGGCGCGCGACCACACGTCCATCACCGCGTGGAACAGCGGGCGGTGCGCGTCGTCCACGCCCAGGCGGCGCTCCAGCTCGGCGAGCGGAACCGGCGTCCCGTCGGCGGGAAGGAGCTCCATCGCCGCCAGCCGGCGCCGCAGGAGGGCGCGGGCCAGCCGGTCGAGCGCGTCGAAGGCCCGGGCCGAGCGGGCCAGCGCGGCGGCATCGCCGTCCTCCACGGCGATCCCCGCCTGGCGCAGCCGCTCCGGGTCGCCGCGGATCACCAGCGCCTGCGCCACGCCGGCGGCCAGCACCCGGTCCAGCGCGGCCAGCCCCTGCTCCGGCTCGATCGACGCCACGCCGCGCTCCTGGAAGGCGCGGGCGTAGCGCTCGCCGGCCACCGCCCCCACGCTTCCCCAGTACCCCCAGTTGACCACGCAGACGGGGAAGGGGGCGCGCGCGCGCAGCATCAGGGCGAACGCGTCCTCGAAGGTGCTGGCGGCCGCGTAGTTCCCCTGCCCTCCCGCCGCCACGAACGACGCGGCCGACGAGAAGAAGGCCAGGAAGCCCGGCGCGTGGCCGCGCACGGCGTCGTAGAGCGCGGCGGCGCCCGCCACCTTGGGCGCCAGCACCGCGCGCAGGTCGTCCTCGTCCAGCCTGGCCAGGGTGCGGTCGCGCAGCTCCAGCGCGGCGTGGAACACCCCGTCCAGCGCGCCGAAGCGGGCGCGGACGGCGTCCACCGCCCCGCGCAGCGCAGCGGGGTCGGCCGCGTCGGCGCGGAGGTATTCGGCCTCGCCGCCCAGCGCCCGCACCTGGTCCAGCCCGCGGCGGATCTCGTCGTCCAGCGCGCGCCGGCCCACCCACGCCACCCGCGCCCCCACCGCGCGCGCCAGGTGCCGGCTGAGCGCCCGCCCGATCCCCCCGGCCCCGCCCACCACCAGGTACACGCCGCCGGGGCGGTACGGCGAAGCGGCGGGCGCCGGGAGCGCGGCGGGAACGAACACGCGGCGCAGGCGGCGGGCGCCGCGATGGACGATCACCCGCTCGCGGCCGTCCTCGGCGGCCAGCCGGCGCGCCAGCGTGGCGTCGTCCGCCGCCCCGGCGCCGGTGTCGATGCAGGCCACCGTCCAGCGCGGGTGCTCGGCGGCCACGGCGCCGGCCAGGCCGGGGAGCCCCGCCGCGTGCGGGTGCACGGGGTCGCCGTCCTCCACCGGAAAGACCCCCGCCACCACCACCCGCAGCGCCAGCGGGCGCCGTTCCCACCCCGCGTCGCGGAGGGCGCGCACCAGGCGGTACAGCGCCAGCGCGCCCGCGTCGTCCCACCCGGCCGGCCGGGGCGCGGGCGATCGCGCCAGCAGGTACACCACGTCCGGCGCGGGCTCCAGCCGCACCAGCCCGGCCGGGTCGGCATCCAGCGGCAGCGCGTGCCCGGCCCCGCCGTGCAGCGCCACCAGCGCCCGCGCCAGCTCCGCGTCGCCGGGGGCGTACAGCACGGCGGCGGGGCCGGGCACGGCGGCGCCGCCGGCCGGGCCGGCGTCGCGCCAGGCGGGCAGGTACATCATCTCGTCCACCCCGCCCGCGCCCCCGCCGCGCGCCGCGCGCAGGGTGAAGCCGTGGACGCGGGCGCACACCCGCCCCGCGGCGTCGGCCACGGTCACGTCCAGGCGCCCCGACGGGTCGCGCGCCACGTGCGAGAACGCCGCGCCGGCGAGCGGACGGTGGAGCTCCAGGGTGTCGATGGAGAAGGGGACGGCGGGCCCGCCCGCGCCGCCGCCTTCCAGCACCGCCGCGGCGTGCAGCGCGGCGTCGAGGATGGCCGGGTGCAGCGCGGCGGAGGGGTCTTCCGCGGCCGGGGCACGGAGCCGCGCCAGCGCCTCGCCGTCGCCCACGCGCACCTCGTCGACCCGGCGGAAGGCGGGGCCGTACGCGATCCCCGCGCGCTCGAACGCCGCGTACACCTCCTCGCCCGCCACGCGGCGGGGGCAGCGCGCCTCCACCGCCGCCGGGTCCAGCGGCTCGGGAGGCCCGCCGCTCCCCGCCGCCACGGTCACGCGGGCGCACGCCCCGTCGTGGCCGTCCGCCCACAGCTCGAAGGTGGCGGGGTCGTCCGCGCGCCGGCGCAGGCGCACGGCGCGGGGCGCGTCCACCTCCACCGGCCGCAGCCAGCGCACCGACGACAGGCGCAGCGGAAGTACGGCCCCCCCGGCGGCGGCCGCCGCGGCCGCCATTTCCAGCACCGCCGCGCCGGGAAGGACGCGGCGCCCGCCCACCCGGTGGTCCGCCACCCGCCAGTCGTCCGGCCGCAGCGTCTGGCCGGTGGGCTCCGCGCCGCCGTCCGCCCGCTCCTCCGCCTCCGCCGCCTCCGCCGCCTCCACGCCTCCGTCGGACCCGGCGATGAGGGGCGCGGCGTCGGCCCAGTGGCGCTCGCCCTCGAAGGGATAGGTGGGGAGCGGGACCCGCCGCCCGCGCGGCGCGCCGGGGAGCGCCGCCCAGTCCGGGTCGTATCCACCTACGTACGCCCGGGCCAGCGCCTCCAGCGCCTCGCGGTACGCCTCGTCGTCGCCCGCCGCGGCGGCGAGCCTGGCCCACGCGGCCTCGTCCGCCAAGCCGGGGGCGTCGGACGGGGCGGCGCCGGACGCGACCGCGCCCGGCGCGGGCTCGCCGGCCGCCAGCGCGCGCAGCCCGGCGCGCAGTGTGGCGGTGTCGCGGGCGACCACGGCGGCGCGCACCGCCAGGTGCGCGCGCCCCGCGCCCAGGGTGAAGCCCACGTCGGCCAGCGGCTCCCCGCCGTCCAGCGCCTCGGCCAGCGCCAGGAGCCGGCGCCGGAGCGCGCCCGGCGTGCGCGCCGAGACGGGGGCCAGCACCCACGGCGTGCCCGCGGCCGCGGCATCGGCGCGCGCGGGGGCGCCGCGGGCGGGGGCCTCGCGCACCACCAGGTGGCAGTTGGTGCCGCTGAACCCGAAGCTGCTCACCGCGGCCGCGCGCACCCCCCGCGGCCCGGGCGCCCACGGCTGCGCCCGGCCGGCCAGGTGGAACGGAGTGCCCTCGAGGGCGATCTCGGGGTTGGGCGCGCGGAAGCCCGCCAGCGGGGGAAGCCGGCGGTGCCGCAGGGCCAGCAGCACCGCGAGCAGCCCGGCGATCCCGGCGGCCAGCGTGGCGTGGCCGATGTTGGCCTTCACCGAGCGCAGCGCGCACCACGGCGCCCGCCCCCGCGCCGGGCCGAAGGCCTGCAGCAGCGCGCGGACCTCGATCGGGTCGCCCAGGGGCGTGCCGGTGCCGTGGGCCTCCACGTAGCCCAGCTCGCCGGGGTCGACGCCGGCGGCGCGGTGCACGCGCTCGATCAGCTCGGCCTGCGCGGCGGCGCTGGGGGCGGTGATCCCGTTGGTGCGGCCGTCGCCGTTGATGCCGCTGGCGCGGATCACCCCGTGCACGGTGTCGCCGTCGGCCAGGGCGCGGCGCAGCGGCTTGAGCGCCACCACGCCCACCCCCTCGCCCAGCACGATGCCGTCGGCCGCCGCGTCGAAGGGGGCACAGCGGCCGGTGGGCGACAGCATCCCGGTGCGGCTGGTCCACACGTGCATCTGGGGGGTCAGCATCAGCGCCACGCCGCCGGCCAGGGCCAGGTCGCACTCGCCGCGGCGCAGGCTTTCGCACGCCAGGTGCACCGCCACCAGCGACGACGAGCAGGCGGTGTCGACCGCCAGCGTGGGGCCGCGCAGGTTCAGCACGTAGGCGATGCGCGCCGCCAGCACCGACGGCGCCCCGCCCAGGAACGCCTGGCCCGTGTCGCCGCGCCCGGCGCGCGCCAGCAGACGCGCGTAGTCACCGGGCCCGCACCCCACGAACACGCCGCAGCGCAGGCCGGCCCGGGGCCCCAGCGCGTAGCCGGCGTCTTCCAGCGCGCGCCACGCCTCTTCCAGGAACAGGCGCTGCTGGGGGTCCATCTCCTGTGCCTCGAGCGGCGACAGGTGGAAGAACGCCGCGTCGAAGCGGTCCACGCCGTCCAGCAGCGCGGCCCACTTGCTGTAGGCGCGGCCGGGAGCGTGGCGGTTCGCGTCGTACCACCCCTCCGCGCTCCACCGCCCGGCCGGCACTTCGCGCACGCTGGAGTGCCCCGCCTCCAGGTTCCGCCAGAACGCTTCCAGCTCCGGCGCGTCCGGGAACCGCCCCGACATCCCGATCACCGCCACGTCGTCGTCGCGCACCTCGCCCGGATCCACGTCCGCCACGTCGCCGTCGCGCACCTCATCCGCGTCCACGGGCTCCGGCGCCACGGCCGCCACGGCGGGCCCGCCGTCCGTCCACTCCTCCGCTGGGCGCGACGTATCCTCGTTCGCGGGGAAAGGAGCGTCGGGCGGGGATGCGGGGCGCGCGCGGTCGTACACCGGGCGCGGGCCGACCAGCGGGCGCAGCGTCACCCGCGGCGAGGAGCGCGAGTCGTCCGCATCGCCAGCCGGCTCGTCATCCCGATCGTCGTCCGGATCGTCGCTCGCGGCGGCTTCGCGCGCCGAGGGGGCGGCGGCGGGCGGCGGAAGGGCGGCGGCCTCGACGACCGCCACCGCCACGGGACCAGCGGAATCGTCCGCCGGCGCCGGAGCGGGCGGGGGATGCGGGGCGAGGGAGGACACGGCCGCGGCGTGCAGCGCGCGGGCGCCGGCCAGGTGCGTGGCCACGCAGTCGGCCAGGCGCGGGACGGTGGGATGATCGTAGATGGCGACCGAGTCCAGGTTCGTGCCGAAGCGCCGGTTCACCTCCCTCACGATCTCCACCGCGCCGATGGAATCCACCCCCATCTCGTTGAAGGTGAGCGCGGCGTCGACCTCGTCGGGGTGCATGTACAGCTGCGCCCCCAGCGCCTCGCGGATCGCGCGCGCCACCTCGTCTCTCTGGGCCGCGGGATCGGCCGGTGCCGGCGGGGCGGCGGGTTCCGCGGGCGGGGCCGATGCCGCGGCTGCGGCGGCTGGATCCGCGCCGGCCGCTCCGGTGGACGCGGGCGATTGCGCGGGCGCGTCCCGGCCCGGCTCCCCGGCGGGCGTAGCGGACGGCGCAGCGGACGACGGGGCCCCGACGGGGGATGCGGGCGCCGGCGCCGGGACCGCGGGTGCGTGCTCGGGGGATGCGACGGACGCGGGAACGCCGGGGAGGTCGGCGGGGGCCGGCGGATTGGGAACGACCCCGCGGAAGCGCTCCAGGCTGCCGGCGTGGCGCTGGACCAGATCGAGCGCGCCGGGGCCCAGCACCCGCTGGTGCAGCGCCACCTCGCGGCGCACGGCATCGGCCACGCGCTCCAGCTCGCGGGCGGCCAGCTCGGCCTTGAGCGCGCGCACGGCCCGGGGCGGCCGCCCGGCGATGGCGCGGGCCAGCTCGAGCGCCGTGGCCAGCACGTCGGCGCCGGCCGCGAACACCGCCGCCGCGCCGCGCCGCTCCAGCTCGCTCCCGGTGTAGTCGCGGGCGGTCAGGCACGCCTCCGCCGCCAGCGGAGCGCCGAACCACCGCTCCAGCGCGCGCGTGGCGCCCATCCCCGGGGTGAAGCCGAAGCGCAGGAAGCTGGCGGAGTACACCGCCTCGCGCGCCATCACCACCAGGTCGGCGTGCAGCCCGAACGCCAGCCCGCCCCCCGCCGCGTGCCCCTGGATGGCGGCGATCACCGGGCGGTCGCAGCGCAGCATCCCCTCGTACAGCACGGGCACGTCGGTGAAGCGGCCCTCGCCGGCCGCCAGCCGCGCCAGCGCGCCGGGGGTGCCGCCCAGGCTGAACACGCCGCCGCTCCCCGTCACCACCACGGCGCCCACCGCCGGGAGCGCCGCCACCTGCTCGAAGGCGCGCTCCAGCCCCCGCACCACCCCCTCGGTGAACAGGTTCCCGGCCGCCGCGCCGCGCACGGTCACCAGCGCCACCCCCGCCTCGAGCACCCGCAGCTCCACCTCGCCGCCGCCCTCGTCCGCGTCCGCGGCACCGGCCCCCGCGAGCTCCGCGGCCGGGTCGATCGCCGCCGCGCCGGGGCCGGCCGCCGGGAGCCCGGCGCCGGAATCGCCGCCCCCGCGCGCGGCCTGCTTCCAGCGGCCGATCCAGCACGGCTCCTCGCGCAGCGGCGGCACGGGAAGGGGGATGCGCCGGGGGCGGGGCTCGCCGGCCCCGTACGCCGCGCTCCAGGGCACGTCGGCGCCCGCCTGCCACAGGGCGGCCACCTCGCGCAGCCGCCCGGAGCGCAGCAGCGCCGCCGGCTCGCCGGAGCCGGAGGGCGCGCCTTCGGCGGGCGGGTCGCCCCAGAACGCGTCTTCGCCCGGCTCGCCGCCGTCCAGGAAGCGCCGCAGCCCGGCGCGGAGCTCGTCCACGTCGCGGGCCACCAGCGCCAGGCGCGCGGCCAGGTGCGTGCGCCCCGCCTGCAGCGTCCACGCGAGGTCGTCCATCCGCACCGGCGCCGCTCCGCCGTCGCCGCCGGCCAAGTCGGCGATCCGGCTGTGCAGGGTCAGGGTGCGCCCGGCGCCGGGGCGGCGCTCGTCCACCAGCCGCGCCAGCTCGGCCACCCCCACCGCGTCCAGCCCGTAGTCGCCCAGCGGCTCGCGGGGGTCCACCAGCTCCGGGGGCACGCCCAGCAGTTCGGCCGCGCGGCGCACCAGGCGCTCGCCCAGTTCGGCGCCGCCGCCCTCGCCCGGCGCGCGCGCCAGGAACGCCTCCAGCGCGGCGGCGTGGGTGCGCAGCGAGGCCGGGTCGCGCCCGGAAAGGACGATCACGCGGGGACCCGGCGGCGGCGCGGGCCGGGGCTCGGGCGCCGGCGCCTCTTCCACCACCAGGTGCGCGTTGGCGCCGCCGGCCCCGAAGGCGCTGACCCCCGCGCGGCGCGGCCCGCCGCCCGCCGGCGCCGGCCAGGGCGCACGCGCGCGCTGCACCACGAACGGCGAGGCGGCGAAGTCGATGTGGGGGTTGGCCTGGTCCGCGTGCAGCGAAGGCGCCAGCTCGCGGTGGCGCAGCTGCAGCAGCACGCGGGTGAGCCCCGCCACCCCCGCCGCGCTTTCCAGGTGGCCGATGGACGACTTGACCGACCCCAGCGCGCAGCTGCCGGGCGGGAGCGACGCGGGGGCGAAGGCGCGGCACAGCCCTTCCACCTCCACGGGGTCGCCGAGCGCCGTGCCCGTGCCGTGCGCCTCCACGTAGCCGATGCTCTCCGGCGCCACCCCCGCCCGCGCCATCGCCCCGGCCAGCAGCGACGCCTGCGAGCCCGGCGTGGGCACGGTGAACCCGCTGGTGCGGCCGGTGTGGTTCAGCGCGCTCCCCACGACCACGCCCCACACCTGGTCGCCGTCGGCCCGGGCGCGGGCCAGCGGCTTCAGCACCACCACGCCCACCCCCTCGGAGGGGACGTAGCCGGTCGCCCCGTCGCCGAAGCTGCGGCAGCGGCCGTCGGTGGACAGGAACTGTCCCTGCGCCAGCTGCAGGTACTTCTGCGGGTGCAGCGTCAGGTTCACCCCGCCGGCCAGCGCCAGCGTGCACTCGCCCCGCCGCAGGCTCTCCACCGCCAGGTGGATGGCGGTGAGCGACGACGAGCACGCCGTGTCCACGGCCATGCTGGGGCCGGTGAGGTCCAGCGCGTACGACACGCGGTTGGCCACCGCGGCGTGCATGGCCGCGGGCGCCACCCCGTTCTCCTGGTACAGCTGGTAGTGGTTCCAGGTGACGCCGGCGAACACGCCCACCCGCTCGCCGGCGCGCGCCGCCGGGGGGTAGCCCGCGCTCTCCAGCGCCTGCCAGGCGGTGGTCAGGAAGAGCCGCTCCTGCGGGTCCATCCGTTCGGCGTCGCGGCGCGAGATGCCGAACCAGGCGGGATCGAAGCGGTCGATCTCCTCCAGGAAGCCGCCCCAGCGGCCGTACGTGGTTCCCTCGCGCCCCCGGTCGGGGTGATAGAAGGCGGCGTGGTCCCACCGGTCGGCCGGCACCTCGGTGATGCAGTCGCGCCCCGCGGCCAGGTTCTCCCAGAAGGTGTCCAGGTCGGGCGCCGCCGGATACCGCCCGGCCACCCCGATCACCGCGACCGCCGTGTCGCCCCCGGCCGCCGTGGACGCGCGCCCGCCCTCCTCGCCGGCGGCGGGCGACCCCGCCGCGGCGGAGGGCGCCTGGGGGAGCGCGGCGCGGACCCGGCGCGGATCGCCGAACGCCACGGCCACGCGTGTTTCGCGGCCGGCCAGCGCGCGGTCCAGCAGCCGCAGCCCCACCACGGTGGGAAGGGGCCGCGCGCCCAGCGTCTCTCGCGCGCGGGCCAGGGCGGCGGGTGGCATCCGCATCCCGCCTTCCTCCCACAGCGGCCAGGCGATGGACAGTGTGCGCCCCGGGCGGCCGGGGCGCGCGGCGCGCCACCCGGCGAAGTGGTCCAGGAACGCGGCGGCGCAGGCGTAGGCGCTCTGGCCGGTGCCGGGGAGCGCCGCCGCCAGCGACGAGAACAGGACGAAGCAGTCCAGCGGGTCGCTGGCGCTGGCCTGGTCCAGGTGAACGGCGCCCGCCGCGCGCGGGGCCAGCACCTCGTCCAGCGCATCGGCGCCGGCGCGGAAGAAGAGCGCGTCGCGCAGCACCCCGGCGCAGTGGAAGACGCCGTTCACCGTGCCGAACGCCCGGCGCGCCGCGTCCAGCGCCGCCCGCGCGCCCCCGGGAGTCGAGACGTCGGCGCGGACGTGGAGCGCGCGGGCGCCCAGCGCCTCCAGCCGCTCGATCCGCGTCCGCAGCGCGGGTGTGGGCTCGCCGCGGCCCGCCAGCACCAGCCGGGCGCGCCACCCCCGCGCCAGGTGCCCAGCCAGCAGGCCGCCCAGCCCGCCGGTTCCGCCCGCCAGCAGGTACACGCCCTCCTCCCGCAGGGGGATCGCCCCGTCCTGCGCGGCCAGCGTGGCCGGCTCCCAGCGGCGCACCTGCCGCACGCCCGCGTGGTAGCGCGCCTCGTGCTCGGGCCGGGGGTCGCGCGCCTCGGCGCGAACGGCGGCGGCGGCGTCCTCGGGCGCCATGCCGGCGGGAAGCTCCACCGCGCGGCCGCGCAGCGCGGGCGCCTCGGCCGCCAGCGCGCGGCAGAGCGCGCCGATCGCGGCGTGCTGGGGAAGCGCCGCTCCGTCTCGCGAAGCGTGCACGTGCAGCAGGGTGCACGGGTGCGCCGGCCGCCGCTCGGCCAGCGCCGCCGCCAGCGCCCAGAGCGCCAGCGCCGCCTCGCGCGCCGTGTCGGCACACGGCCCATCGCCGGCGTGCGGCCACGCGGCGTGCACCCACCGGCGCGGCAGCGGGCCGGCGGCGGCCAGCGCGTCCAGCAGCATCCCCACCTGGGCGCGGTCGGCCGCGTCCAGCCGGTACGCGTCTTCGCCGGCCGCGCGGAACCCGGCGCCCGGCCGCACGCGCACCACGCGCGCGCCGCCCCGGGCCAGGGCGTCCGCCAGTTCGTCGCCGCCGAACACCACCAGCGGCCCGCCCTCGTCCGCCCCGTCGCCCGCCTCGGCCGCGCACGCGGACCACACCGGGCGATAGCACGACGCCTCGGCGTGATCATCCCCCTCCTCGCCGGCCCCGGGCGCGGCGGCCGGCCCCGGCGTTGCGCACCATCCGGCGGCCGGGCACCCCGCGCACGAGCCGCACGCGGCGCCGCCCTCCGTATCCCCCGCCCCGCCGGCCGGCACGGGTGGCCGGGATGCCGGCGACGGATCCGCGGCTCGGCGCTCGCAGGTCCCGGACGCGACGGCGGGCTCCCCCGCCTCTCCCGGGCCCGGCGCGTCCACACCCTTCCGCTCGCCCCCGGGCGCGGCGAATTCGTCTGGTTCCTGCGCTGCGGGCTCGCCGGGCGGCGAGACGAAGCCGGCGGACGGGGTGGCGGCCCCGGCCGGGGGGTGGCCGTTGCCGGGGAAAGGGCGCAGGGTGGCCAGGTGGGCGGCCAGCGCGCCGATGGTGGTGAACTCGAAGAGGAGCGTGGGATAGAGCGTGCGCCCCACCACCTCTTCCAGCTCGCGCCCCAACCCCAGCAGCGCGGCCGAGTCCAGCCCCAGGTCGTAGAAGCCCAGCTCCGCCCGCACCGACCGGGGGTCCACCCGCAGCAGCGCGGCCACCCGCCCGCGCAGGTACCCGGCGTAGCCGTCCGCGCCCGCTTCGGGCGCTGCTGCGGCGGGCGCCGTGCCGTCCTCATCCTCCGCGTTCCCGGTGGACGAATCGGACGGAAGCGAGGGGAAGGTCGCGGCGGAGCCGGCATCGGACGAGGGCGCGGGGCGGTCTTCCACCAGCCGCGTGATCAGCGCCGGGTGGCGGATGCGCTTGCAGGTGAGCGCGCCGAACTCCGCGGCGAAGCGGCCGTTCTCGTCATACAGCGCGTAGTCCGCGCGGATCACGTCGCCCGAGGCCGCCGGCACCCCGGCGTGCGGCGCGTGCAGCCACGCGGCGCCCCGCAGCGCCCGAACGGCGCGGAAGCGCTCGATGAACACGGGGATGAACGGCTCGCGCGAGGCCGCCTGGGCGTGGCCGTACGCCGCGATGGTCGAGGCGTCGAGGTGCGCGGGGTGCAGGTGGAAGCCCTCCGCGTGCACCTCGGCCGCGGGGTCCAGCCGCAGCTCGGCCAGCAGGTAATCCGGCCCCAGGTACAGCGTGCCCCGGCAGCGCATGGCCGGGCCGTGGCGGATCTCCTCGGCGCGCGCGTGGGCGTAGAGGTCGTCCAGCGGCCGCCTGCGCGCCGCGCCCGCCCGAAGCGCCTCCAGCTCCAGCGGCGGCGGCTCGGGCGCGCCCGCCGCCCGGAGCTCCGCGCGCAGGTTCTCGGTCCATCCCCCGTCGTCCCCGTCCCCATCGCCGTCCCCGTCCCCGCCGCCGGAGAGCGGCCGGCTCTCCACGGTCACCGGACGCACGCCGCCACGCTCCATCCCCACCGTCAGGCGAAGCTCGCGGTCCAGCCCCGGGCGGGTGGCCACGGCGGCGGGGAACAGCACGCGCTCCAGCACCACGCCGGCGGGGTCCTCGCCGCGGGCGGCCAGCGCGCGGCACACCAGGTCCAGAAAGGTCACGCCGGGAAGGAGCGACACCCCGTGCACACGGTGATTCTGCATGATGAAGTCGTCGTGCCGCAGCACCAGGCGGCAGCGGAAAGGTTCAGCCATGGATCGGGCTTTCGGGGAAACACGCCGGGGGTGCCGGCGCCGGGCCGGCGTCGGGGAGAAATTCGAGGGACAGCAGCGAGGGCGCGGCCGGGCGGTCCGCCGGCAGCGGAACTACCGAGGAGACGTCCGCCGGGAGTGGCACGACGGAGGAGACGTCCGCCGGGAGTGGCACGACGGAGGAGACGTCCGCCGGGAGTGGCACGACGGAGGAGACGTCGCGCTCCAGCCAGCAGCGGCGGCGGCGGAAGGCCGGTGGAGGAAGGGGCGCGCGCGGGGCGGGCATCCCCAGGCGCAGGCGGGGGTCCAGCGCGCGGGCCACCAGGTGCGCGTTGGTGCCGCCCAGGCCGAAGGCGCTCACCCCCGCGGCCCGCACGCCCTCCGCCGCGGGCCACTCGCGCAGGCGCGTGGCCGGGTAGAAGGGCGAGGCCGCGAAGTCGAAGCGCGGGTTGGGGGTTTCGCAGAACAGCGTGGGGGGGATGAGCCCGTGCTCCAGCGCCAGCACGGCCTTGATCAGGCCGGCCGCGCCGGCGGCGCTCAGCAGGTGGCCCAGGTTGCTCTTGACGCTGCCGATGGCGCAGAACCCCGTGCCCGCCGTGCTCTCGCGGAACACGCCGGCCAGCGCGCGCAGCTCGATCGGGTCGCCGATGCGGGTGCCGGTGCCGTGCGCCTCCACCATCCCGATCTCCCCGGCACGGAGCCCGCTGCGGGCCAGGGCGGTGCGCACCACGCGCGCCTGCGCCTGGGGGTTGGGGGTGGTGAGCCCCATGGTGCCGCCGTCGTTGTTCACCGCCACCGCGTCGATCACCGCGTGGATGCGGTCGCCCAGCGCCAGCGCGCGCGCCAGCGGGCGCAGCAGCAGCACCCCGCACCCCTCGCCGGGAACGAAGCCGTCGGCCCGCTCGTCGAAGGCGAAGCACCGGCCCCGCGGCGACAGCGCGCGCGCCGCGCTGAACTCCAGGTAGGGGTCTTCGTCCAGCAGCACCTCCACGCCGCCGGCCAGCGCCAGCTCGGCCTCGCCGGCCAGCAGGCTGCGGCAGGCCAGCTGCACGCTCACCAGCGACGACGAGCAGGCGCTGTCCACCACCAGCGCCGGGCCGTGGAAGCCGTAGTGCCGCGCCACGCGCGCCGCGATGAAGCTCTGGTCGCCCCCCACCCCCGCCCGCCCGCGCCGGCGCCGCCGGTACCCCGACAGGCGCGCGCCCATGAACACCCCCACGTCGCGCCCGCGCAGCTCGGCCTCGGCGTAGCCTGCGTCGCACAGGGCCGCGGCGGCGCCCTCCAGGACCAGGCGGATGGCGGGGTCGGTGGCGCGCGCCTCGTCGTCGTCCATCCCGAACCAGTCGGGATCGAAGTCCTCCAGCCCGTCGACGAACCCGCCCCAGCGGCTCACGCTCTGGCCCGCGCGGCAGAGCGCGTCGGCGTCCCAGCGCCCGGCGGGAACCGGGCCCACGGCGCAGCGGCCGGCCACCAGGTTCTCCCAGAACGAAGCCAGGTCGGGCGCGCCGGGAAAGCGGCACGCCATCCCCACCACCGCCACCTTCCCCTCGTCCGCCGTGGCCTCCACCAGATTCGCGCGCGCATCCAGCCGGCGGGGCTCGACCGCCGCCGCGGCGGCGCGGGCCACCGGCGACGACACCGCCTCGCTCGCGCCGGCGGGCGGCAGCCCGTCCGCGCCGGCCGCGTCCGCGTGCCCCGGCCCGGCGCCGTCCAGCGCGGCGAGGCGGGCGCCCAGGCGCTCCAGCGTGGGGTTCTCCAGCAGGAGCGCGGGCTCCAGGGCGCGGCCCAGGCGCCGCTCGATCTTCTCCAGCAGCTCGGCCAGCAGCACCGATTCCACCCCCAGCTCGCCGAACGGAACGGCGGGGTCCAGGTCGCGCGCCGCGATCGCCAGCGACGCGGAGAAGATCTCCACCAGCCACGCCGGGGGTGCCGCGGTGGAGGAGGATGCCGCGTCCACGTTCGCGTCCGCAGCGGTGGATGCGGAGGCCGCTCCGTCCGCGACTGGCGCGGCGGTGGACGGCGGGGCCGCTCCGTCGCCGGCCGGCGCCGCGGTGGAAACGGATGGGGAGCCGAGATCCGGCGGAGCCGTGGGGGACGATGCGGGATCGGCCGTGGCCGCGGCGCCCCGAACGCCCGGGGACGCCGGGGCGGCGGAGCGCGGAAGCTCCAGCAGGACGCGCGGATCGAAGTCCGCCGCGGCCGCGGGCGCGGGGATCACGGCCGGGGCCGCGGGAAGGGCCAGCACGCGGTCCAGCACGCCCAGCCCCTGCGCGTCGCCCAGCGAGCCCAGCCCCAGGCGCGCGCACGCCTCCACCCCGCCCTGCCCCGCGCCGCTCTCGCGCCACGCGGGCCAGTGCACGGCGCGGAACGCGGGTTGGCCGGCGGCGTGCCGCGCGCGGGCGAAGAAGTCGAGGAAGGAGTTGGCGGCCGCGTACTCCATCACCCCCGCGGCCAGCGCGGGCGCCACGGCCGACACCGAGGAGAAGAGGACGAAGAAGGAGAGCTCCCGCGCCGGGAGCAGCTCGGCCAGCAGCTCCGCGCCGGCGGCCTTGGGCGCGAACACCGCCCGCACGTCGTCCAGGCGCTTGTGCGGGAACGAGGGCCGGCCGCGCGCGGGCGTTCCGGCGCAGTGCACCACGCCCGCCACCTCGCCCAGCGTGTCGCGAAGCCGCGGCAGGAAGCGCTCCAGCTCGGCCCGGTCGTCCAGCGGCCCCGCGTGCACCAGCACCCGCGCGCCCGCGGCCTCCAGGGCGCGCACGCCGGCCACCGCCCGGCGCGCCGCTTCGGGAAGCGAGCGGCCGTCCCAGGCGTCACGCGGGGGGAGCGGGTGCAGCCCGAGCAGCGCCAGCCGCCGCGCGCCGCGGCGCACCAGGTGCCGGGCCACCAGCGCGCCCAGCCCGCGCGTGCCGCCCGACACCAGGTACACGCGCCCGGGGTCCAGCCGCGGCGGGGCGGCCGCGGGCGCGGCGAGCTCCACCAGCGCCGCCAGGTGCCGGCGGCCGTGGCGGTAGGCCGCCTCGGGGGGCGGGTCCAGCGCCCCCCACTCCGCGCGCAGCGCGGCGGCGGCGGAGCCCGCGCCGTCCAGCTCCAGCAGGGTGGCGCGCGCGCGGGGCCACTCGGCCCCCAGCGCCCGGACGAACCCCGCGATCCGTGCCCCCGCCAGCGCGGCCGGGGGGGGCGCCGCGGCCGGCGCCGGCATCGCCTGCAGCACGCGCAGCGGCACCCCGGGGCGGGCGGCCACCAGCCGCTGCAGCATCCCCAGCCGCGCCGTCCAGGGCACCGCCGGCGCCTCGCCCGGGCCGCGGTCCAGGGCGCAGAGGTCGATCCAGCCGCGCAGCTCCGGGTTGCGGCCCAGCAGCGACTCCATCAGCCGCGCGGCGTCGTCTTCGCCCTGGTACGCGGGAACGCCGTCGCCGCGCGCCGCGCCCTCGCGCACCAGCAGCACGCGCGGGCCCAGGCCGGCCGCCACCTCGCGCGCCAGCGGCTCGGCGCCGCCGGCAAAGACGCAGATCGCCGTGCCGGCGTCGTCCCCCGCCGCGGACCGGGGCGGCGGGGCCGGAACCCAGCGCTTCTCGTACAGCGGCACGGCCCCGGCGTCGCCGTCCAGCGGCGTGCCGGCCTCCAAGCCATCGTCCCCGCCGCCCGGCCCACCGTCCTCCGCCGCGTGGCGCGTGGCATCGGGGGACAGCGCGGCAGGCGCGAAGCCCGCGGCGTGGGCCCGGCCGGCGGGTCCCACCCCGTCGGGCGATGGAGGCGCGGCGGCGTCCGTCCCCCCGGCGCCCCGAACCACGTCGGGCGATGCGGGGCCGGAGGCGGCATCCTCGCCCGGTCCGCCGTCCGCCGCGCCGCCGGGGAGCCAGCAGCGCAGGCGGGCGAAGGGGTACGCGGGAAGGGAGACCAGCGCGGGGCGCGCACCCGCGTGCAGCCGCTCCCACGCGATCTCGCCGCCCGCCAGCCAGTGCCCCGCCAGCTCCGCCAGCGCGTCCGCGCCGGGCTCCACTCCATCCGCGCCGCGCGCCGGCTGGGCCGGGGGCGCGGCGGGGGCGCGGCCGCGCAGCACATCGGCCGCGTCGCCCGCGGCGAAGCGCTCCAGCGCCGCGCACGCCGCTTCGCGCGTGGCGGCGACCAGCGCCAGGCGCTCGCGCAGGGGCTCGCGCCCCACCTGGAGCGTCCACGCCGCGGCGCGCAGCCCCGGCGCGCCCGGGCCGCGCAGGCGGGCGGCCAGCCGCGCGGCCATCTCGCGCAGCCGCTCCTCGTCGCGCGCCGAGAGCACCAGCAGCTGGGGCGCGCCGTCGTCACCGGGAGGCGCGGCCGGCGCGGCGTACTCCTCCAGCACCAGGTGGGCGTTGGCGCCCCCGGCCCCGAACGCGCTGACCCCCGCGCGCCGCGGGCGGGCCGTCCACGCCGCCCCCTCGCGCTGCACGCGGAACGGCGACGCCTCCCACTCCACGTTCGGGTTCAGCTCCGCGGCGTGCAGCGTGGGCGCCAGCCAGCCGTGCCGCATCTGCAGCACCACGCGGGTGAGCCCCGCCATCCCCGCCGCGGCCTCCAGGTGCCCCAGGTTGGACTTGACCGAGCCGATGGGGATGGAGCCGGGGGCCACGCCCGGGCCGAACGCGCGGGTCAGCCCCGCGATCTCGATCGGGTCGCCCAGCCCGGTGCCGGTGCCGTGCGCCTCCAGGTAGCCGATCGAGCCCGGCTCCACCCCCGCGCGGCGCAGCGCCTGGGCCACCAGCTCGCCCTGCGCGCCGGGGCTGGGCACCATGTAGCCGTGGGTGCGGCCGCCGTGGTTCACGGCGGTGCCCAGGATCACGGCGTGCACCCGGTCGCCGTCGCGCAGCGCGCGCGACAGCGGCTTGAGCAGCACGGCGCCCACCCCCTCGCCGGGAACCATCCCGTCGCCCGCCGCGCCGAAGCTGCGGCAGCGGCGGCCGGGGGCGGTCATCCCCAGCGCGGCCTGCTGCACGTACTTGTTGGGGTGCAGCGACAGGTTCACCGCGCCCGCGATGGCCGCCTCGCACTCGCCCCGGCGCAGGCTCTCCACCGCCAGGTGCAGCGCGGTGAGCGCCGACGCGCACATGGTGTCCACGGCCAGGCTGGGGCCGCTCAGGTCCAGCGCGTACGACACGCGGTTGGCGATCCCCGCCAGCGCCGAGCCCGCGTAGTCCGGCGTCCCGCGCAGCGACCGCTCCACGCCGAAGAAGGGGTACTCGTTGTACATCGACCCGGCGAACACCCCCACCCGGCCGCCGTGGCGCGCGCGCAGCCGGGCGCGGGTGCAGCCGGCGTCTTCCAGCGCCTCCCACACCACTTCCAGGAAGAGCCGCTCCTGCGGGTCCATCCGCGCCGCCTCGCGCGGGGTGATCCCGAAAAAGAGCGGGTCGAAGCGGTCCACCCCCTCCAGGAAGCCTCCCCACGCACCCTCCGCCGGCCACCCCTGCCCCGGACGCCCGGCGGGGAGCGGGGTCACGCAGTCGCGCCCCTCGCGGAGCACCTCCCAGAACGCGTCCAGGTCGGGCGCCATCGGGTAGCGCCCGGCGATCCCCACGATGGCGGCCGGCTCGCCGCGCGCGCCGTGGTCCGCGGAGCGCGGCGGGGCGGGCGCGCGCCAGGGGCCCGGGTGCCGCGCGGCCAGGTACGCCGCCGCGCCGGCCAGGTCGGCGTGCTCGTAGAACAGGGTGCGGGGGATGCCGGCGGCCTCGCGCGCCAGCCGCTCGTTCAGCCGCGCCACCAGGAACGAGCTGAGGCCGTACTCCTCCAGCGGCACGCGCGGGTGCAGCCGCTCCGCCGGGATCCCCGACACCTGGGCGTACACCGCCGTGAGCCACGCCTCGGCCCACCCCGCGTCGCCGCCATCGCCCTCCCCCGCGCCGTCCACCGTCCGCGCGGACGCGGCCGCCTCCCCGGCGGACGCGGCGGACGCGGGCGTCTCTCCGGCCGGCGCGGAGGAGCCGGAGGGACCCGGCTCCAGCCAGTACGCCTCGCCCTCGCCGAACACCGTGCCGGGGAGCGCGACGCGGCGCGCGGGCGGCGTCCAGCGGCGGTCCCACTCCACCGCGTGGCCGGCCAGCCACGCCCGGGCGGCGTCGCGCGCCGCGGCGGTGTCCCCCTCCGCCGCGGAGGCGGTGTCGACGGGAGTGGCGTGGACGGTGGCGGTGAGGACGGCCGAGGCGGGGTCGCCGCGCAGCCAGCCATCCAGCTCCGCCCGCAGCGCGCCGGGCTCCTCCACCACCACGGCCAGGCGGTGCGGCTGCGCCACGCGCCCCGTCTGCAGGGTGAAGGCGACGTCGGCCAGCTCGAGCTCCCCCGCCCGCGCCCCGTCCAGGCGGTCGCGCAGCCGGCGGGCGGCCTCGCGCAGCGCTTCGGGCGACGGCGCGGAGAGGAGGATGGCCTGCTCGCCCTGGCGCGCCGGGGCGGGCGCACGCCCGGCGGAGGCGCGGACCACGGCGTGCGCGCAGGCGCCGGTGGCGCCCAGCGCGTTCACCAGCGCGCGCGGGGGCGCGCCGCCGGGGCCGGCTTCCCACGGCTCCGCCCGGTCGGCCGGACGCACCGCGGCCCCCTCCCACGCCACCAGCGGCGAGGGGGCGGGCGACAGGAGCGTGGGCGCGATGCGGCGGTGGCGCAGCTGCAGGATCGTCTTGAGCAGCTGGGTCATCCCCGCGGCGGCCTCCAGGTGGCCCACGTTCGGCTTCACCGTCCCCACCGGCACCGGGGCTTCGACGCCGTGGAACACCCGGTCCAGCGCCTCCACCTCGGCCGCGTCGGCCAGGGCGGCGCCCGCGGCGGCGCATTCCACGTACCCCACCTGGGCGGGCTCCACCCCGGCCGCGGCCAGCGCCGCGCCGATCGACTCCGCCAGCGCCGCCGGGTCCGGCGCGCCGAAACGTCCGCCGCCCCCCGCGTGGCCCAGCGCCGTTCCCTCCACCACCGCCTGCACCGCGTCGCCGTGGCGCTCCGCGTCGCCCACCCGCCGCAGCAGCAGCGCGCCGGCGCCCTCGCCGGGCGACCATCCGCCCGCCGCGCCGCAGAACGCCCCGGCCGGCGCCCCGGCCGCCACCAGCCCCAGGCCGGCCAGCACGCGCAGGTGATACGGGTGGGCGACCAGGCTCACCGCCGCCACCACCGCCGCGTCGCACTCGCCCGCGCGCAGGCTGGCCGCCGCCAGGTGCAGCGCCGCCAGCGCCGAGGTGCACGCGCCGTCCACCGCCACGCTGGGTCCGCGCACCCCGAAGGCGTGCGAGACCCGGCTGGCCATGTCCGACGCGGTGGCCGAAATGCGCGCCGGGGCGCCCGCGCGTGCGGCGTCGGCCGCGGCCTGGCGGTAGTCGCTCCACATCGCGCCCACGAATACGCCCACCCGGGGCGCGGCGCGGCGCAGCGAGGCGGGGGTGTGGCCGGCGTCTTCCAGGCACGCCCACACCGTCTCCAGCAGCAGCCGCAGTTGCGGGTCCAGGGTGCGCGCCTCCTCGGGCGACACGCGGAAGCGCGCCGCGTGGAAGCGGTCCACCCGCGGCAGCCACCCGCCCGCCGGCGCGTCGGCCCCGGCCTGGGCGCGGCGCGCGGCGGGGAGCGGCCCGATCGAGCACCGACCCTCTTCCAGGTTGCGCCAGAACGCCTCGGGCGAGTCGGCGCCGGGGAAGCGGCACGCCATCCCGGTCACCGCCACCTCGGCGGCGGACGGGTCGAGCGGGCGGGCGCCGTCCGGCGGGTGCATCGCCCCCGGATCGGCATCGGCAACGGCTGCCTCGGGCATCGCGGCGGCCTCGGCGCCGCGGCTGAACGCGGGGCGCTCGCCGGTGGACGGGGCGCGCGGCGGGTACGCGGCGGGGCCGCCCAGCAGCGCGTGCAGAAAGCGGTGCCCTTCGTCCAGCCGCAGCGCGCGGCGCAGCGGATCGAACGCCACGCTCCCCACCGGGCACACGCCGATGCCATGGGCCGCCTGGCCCATCATCAGCAGCTGGCCGATGTAGCCGGCCTCCAGCAGCAGGAAGCGCTCGGCGTCGGCGCCGTACAGCGGCTCGATCCCGCGCGTCTGCCCCACCAGGTACAGGCCGAACGCCGAGCGGTCGAAGAGCGGGCGGTTGTAGTAGAAGTGGGCCGAGCGATCGATGCCGGGCCCCGCCTCCAGCAGCTCCAGCGCGTGCGCGGCGGGGTCGTACGCGTAGGTCCCCGGCGCCAGCCCCTCCACCCCGCCGGGGCGCACGTGCACGCACAGCTGCACCGCGTACGTCTCGCCCGCCGACGGGTACAGCGCGCGCCCGCCCTCGCCGCCCGGCCCGCGGCGAAGAAGGCCCAGCCAGCGGCAGAAGGCCTCGTGCGGCACCGGCCCGGAAAGGAACTCGCGGACGCTCGCGCGCCACGCGTAGTGCTCGGCGGCCAGCGGCGCCCGCGGCAGGGCGATGCGCCGTTCCCCGGGTCCGGGCGCGCGGCGGCTCCACCCCGCCTCCCTGAACCGCTCCCGCGCCTCGGGCGAGAAGAACTCCACCCCCGCCGGCCCGCCGGCCTCCGCCCGTGCCCGGGGAGGGATCTCCCCGCCGGGTGCGGACGATCCGGCGGAGCCGGGGGACGCGGACGGCGGCACGAAGGCCGGGGTGGATGCCGATCCCGCGCCGTCCGCCGTCTCGCTGGGCGTAGCGGGAGATTGGGCGGACGCGGGCGCGGCGAAGCCGTCCGCCGCGGCCCGCGCGTCGCAAGGCGGGACCACGGCGCGGGCGATCCCGGCGAGCGTGGGATGGTCCAGCAGCGCCGACACCGGCACCTGCCAGCCGTACCGGCTCCGCAACACGCCGGAAAGCTGGACCATGGTGAACGAGGTGGCGCCCTGGTCCCACACGTCGGAGTCCGGATTCACCGAGGGCACCCCCAGCGCCGCCGCGCACGCCTCCGCCAGCTCGCGCGCCACCGCATCCACCTGCGGCACCGCGCTCGGCCGCGCCTCCGCCGATCCGCCCAACGGCGCCGCGGAACCCGCCGCCGTCGACTCGGCGGGCGGGCCGTGGGAGACGGATCCGGCGGCGGATGGATCTCCATTGGACCAATGGGACAGGCACGAATCGGCGGATGGATCGCGCGCCGGCGGGTCGCCGGGCGAGAGGGCGGGAGCGGGGAGCGGCCAGGGGAGGGCGGCGCGGTCGAGCTTGCCGTTGGAGGTGGCGGGGAAGCTCCCGACGAAGCCCACGAAGTTGGGCACCATGTAGTCCGGCAGCGTCCCGGCCGCGTGCGCCCGCAGCTCGCGCACGGTGGGCGGCGGCCACGCGGCGGGGATCACGTACGCCACCAGGGCGCGGCCGCCCGCGCCGTCGTCGCGCGGCACCACCACCGCCTCCTTCACGCCGGGGTGCGCGCACAGCCGGTGCTCGATCTCGCCCGGCTCCACGCGAAAGCCGCGCACCTTCAGCTGCGTGTCGTCGCGGCCGTGGAAGCACAGGTTGCCGTCGGGGAACCACGAGGCCAGGTCGCCCGTGCGGTACATCCGCGCGCCCGGGTGCGGGCCGAACGGGTCGGGGACGAAGCGCCCGGCGGTGAGGGCGGGGCGGTTGCGGTACCCCATGGCCACGCACTCGCCAGCGATGTACAGGTCGCCTCGCACCCCCACGGCGCACGGTTCCAGATCGGGGCCCAGCACGTAGTAGCGCGCGTTGTCGATCGGCCGGCCGTAGGGGATGCTCTGCCACGCCGGGTCCACCCGCTCCACCGGGAACCAGTTGGACCACACGGTGGCCTCGGTGGCGCCGCCCAGGCTCACCAGGCGGGCGTTGGGAAAGGCGCCGCGCAGGTCGCCGGGAAGGGAGAGCGGGGTGTAGTCGCCGCTCAGGAACACCAGGCGCAGCCGCCCGGCCCCGGCGTGCCCGCGCGCCCGCTCCAGCAGCGGCGCCAGCTGGGCCAGCGTGGTGGGCGCCGAGTTCCAGAAGGTGACCGGCTCGCGCAGGAGCAGCTCCAGCAGCAGCGCCGGGTCCCTCTGCTCGTCCTCGTCCGCCACGTACACGGCGGCGCCGCGGCCCAGCAGCCCCAGCAGGTCGAACACCGACAGGTCGAAGCCCAGCGAGGTGACGCACACCCCCAGGTCGCCCGGGCCGAAGCCGAAGGTGCGGCCGCACCAGTGCAGCAGGTTGAGCACGGCACGGTGCCCCACCTGCACCCCCTTGGGCCGCCCCGTGCTCCCCGAGGTGAAGATGACGTACGCGGTGTTCCACGGCCCCGCCGCGGCGGGGGGGTCGCCCTCGCCCTCCACGTCGCCGTCCGCGTCGCCGGCCACGCCGCCGTCCACCACCTCCATGCGCACCCCGCCGGGGGCGGGCCACCCCGCGGTGGCCGCGGTGGTGAGCACCACCCCGCAGCGCGCCTCGTCCAGCACCACCGCCGCGCGCGCCGCGGGAAGCGACGGCTCCACCGGCAGATAGGCGCCACCGGCCTTGAGGACGCCGAACACCGCGGCCACCATCCCGGGGCCGCGCCGCATCGAGATCCCCACCACCGTCTCGGGCCCCACCCCCAGCCGCCGGAGGCGCCAGGCGATGGCGTTGGCCCGCCGGTTCAGCTCGCCGTAGCTCCACCATCCGCCCGCCCAGCGCAGCGCCACCGCGTGCGGCCGGGCCCGCACGCACGCCTCGAAGGCGTGGTGGGCCGGCTCGTGGCCGGGGAATGGGAGCGCCGTGTCGTTCCACGCGTACAGCACCCGGCGGCGCTCCTCGCCGGCCGCCGCCCCGCCGGCCCCGCCGGCCCCGCCGGCCGCGTCCCGAGCGGTACGGGCGGCGTCCGCCGCCCCGGCCGGGGCGCAGGAGCACGCGAGCGCCGCCGCGCCGTCCACCAGCGCCCGCGCAGCGGACACGTAGCGCGCGAAGGCGTCGTCCAGCACGCCGGCGGGAAAGTCGGCCTCCACCGCGTCCCACACGCAGTGCAGCGCGCCGCCCTCGGCCACGGCGATGCAGTCCAGCGACACGTCGGGGGTGCAGGTCAGCCACTCGCCCGCGCGCACGCCCTCCGGCAGCGGCAGACCGGAAAGGTCCAGCACGCTGGTGAAGACCACCGGAAAGGCGAAGGCCACGCCGCGCCGGCGCTCGCGCAGCACCCGGCGGCGCAGCTCGTCGAGCCCGCCGTACGCGGCGGCGGGCGGGTCGGCGTCCAGCTCGCGCTGGTACGCGGCGGCCCGCTCGGCGAGCGGCACCCCCGGCGCCCCGCTCGCCACCCAGGTGAGCGCCGTGGCCTCGGCCGGGCGGAAGCGCGCCTCGGCCGCCGTCCACCGCACCACCGCCAGGCCGAAGGGCGCCGGGAACTCCGGCGAGAGCGCCTCGGCGAGCGCCGCCAGCAGCAGCGCGTCGGGGCTGGCGCCGCGCGCCGCGGCCAGGCGCCGCAGCGCCTCCCACCCCGCCACCCGCGCCTGCCGCCGCACCCGGCGCCGGTCGCCCCCGCGGGCCAGCACCGGCCCCGGCGCGAGCGCCGCCACCCGCTCGCCCCAGGCGGCGGCCCATACCCAGCGCTCCGGCAGCGCGCCCAGCCGCGCCCGCTCGCGCGCCTGCTCGCTCCACGCGGCGGGGCGCGGCTCGGCGCCGGGGTCGGCGTACAGCCGCAGCAGCTCGCGGAAGAGCGTGTGGATGCTCATCCCGTCGGCCAGCGCCAGGTCGATCGCGCAGTGCACGGTGGCGCCGCCCCCGGGGTCGAGGGTGGCGCGCAGCTCGGCCTGCGGCCAGCGGCCCAGCGCGAACGCCCGCCCCGCCATCTCGTCGCGCAGGGCGGCGCGCGCCGCGGCGGCGCCGGCCACCCCGCGCAGCTCCGCCACGGGCACGTGCCAGTACGCCGGCGCGCTCGCCCGCACCCGCAGCTCGCCCTCGCGGGTGACGGTGGAGCGCAGCGGGTCGTACGCCGCCACCAGCCGCAGCCACGCCGCCTCCAGCCGCGCCGGGTCCAGCTCGCGGAGGTGGAAGGCGTGGTACACCTGGCAGCCGTCCCACGGCCCGGCGGGCGCGGCCGCCCGGGCCACGCAGTACGCCTGCTGCAGCGGGTTCAGCGGGCGCGTCTCCTCTTCGCCCTCGGCCGCCAGCGCCTCGAGCGCGTTGGCGAAGGCGGCGAACAGCGCCTCGGCGCGCCCCGGCGCGAAGCGCGCCGCGGCCACGTCCCAGTGCAGGCGCAGCGCGCCATCCTCTTCCCACAGCTGGGCGTCCAGCGCCACCCCGGCGGTCTGGCCCAGCACCACCACCGCGCCGCCACCCGGGCCAGGCGCGGCTTCCACCGGCGCCGCGTCCAGCAGGCTGGTGAACACCACGGGGAGCTCGGGGACGGGGCCCAGCCCCCGCGCGCGCAGCTCGCGCAGCGCCTCCACCCCCGACACCGCCCCGTGCTCCAGCGCGCTCCACAGCGCGCGGTGCAGCGCCCGGGCGCCCTCGGCGAAGGGGCGGTCGAGGGTGGGCTCCACCGGGAGCACCAGGGTGGAGGCGAACGGCCCGGCCACCTCCGCGGCCCCGGCGGGGAGCCACGCGCGGCCGGTGGTGGTCACCACCAGCGAGAACGGCGCGGGCGCCCCGTGGCGGGCCAGCGCCTCGGCGAAGGCGGCCAGCGCCAGCGCGGTGGGCGACACGCCCAGCGCCGCCGCCCGGCCCCGCAGCGCGGCCCACCGCTCCGCCGGCAGCCAGGCGTCCATCCCGCGGCGGCGCAGGCACGGCACCCCTTCGGCGCGGTCCGCCGCCGCGGCGGGAAGAAGCCCCAGCGCCGGGCCCGCCGGGAGCCCGCGCAGCCGCTCCACCCACCCGTCCAGCTCGGCGCGGTGGCCGGGCCGGGCACGGCGTGCCTCCAGCATCCGCACGCACGCGCCCACGCCCGGCGCCGGCTCGGGGAGCGGGCACTCGGGGTCGCGGTAGCACCGCCACAGGTCGTCCAGCAGCAGCGCCACCCCGTGCCCGTCGGTGAACATCCCGTCCAGGCTCAGGTGCACCCGCCCCTCGCCCTCCCCCGGGCAGGTGGCCTCCAGCGCGAAGCACGGCCCCTCCCCCGCCGGATACGCCCGGTGCGAAAGGCGCCCCCGGGCGTCGTCCACGGCGCGCTCGAAGTCCGCGGCCGCGCAGCGGTGCACGGGGAACGCCCACTCGGGCGCCCGCGGCAGGATGCGCTGGCGCCCGTCGGGGGTGAGCACGGCGCGCAGCGCCTCGTGCCGCGCCACCACGCGCGCCCAGGCCCGGCGCAGGCGCTCCACGTCCAGCGCCGGCACGCGGAACTCGCGGTACAGGTGGCACCCCGCCGCGTCGGCCGAGAGCCCGGCCTCCTTGCCTACGCGGTACGCCTCCTGGAGCGGGGTGAGCGGAAACGGCTCGTACCGCCCCTCGGCGCCGCCGCACTCGTCGGCCGCGGAAGCGGACGCCGCCGCGGCGGCGCCGGGGAAGGAGCCGCCGTCCGGGGCGGCGGCGCGGATCCGCGCGGCCAGCTCGGGTGCGCCGGGCCAGGCGGCCAGCCACTCCAGCGGGAGCCGCACGCCGTGGGCGCGCTCCACCGCCAGGGCCAGCCGGGTGGCGGCCAGCGAGCTCAGCGCGCCCGCCGGCGCCCCGCGGCCGCCGGGGCCGGGCGGCGCGACCTCGGCCATCAGCCGCTCCAGCGCGTCCACCAGCGGGTCGGCGGGCGCGCCGCCCGTACACGCGCCCTCCGGGGCGCCGTCCAGGGAATCCATCGTCATCAAAGGGGGGGAAGTGCTCCAGTGTCCGGTTCGCGCCGCGAGGCCGTCCGCTCCCCTGGCCGCGGCGCGTGCTTCCCGATGGATACCGCTTCCTTCCTCTTTTTTCTGCTCAATAGTGAGCACTCGCGAAACCTTCGTGGCCGGCCCGCCGCCGCGGCGCGAAGGACGCCGGCCGCGGCGGGGGTCCCCGCGCGCGCGGCACGCCGGGGCTGGACGGAGGGCGCGCGGGCACCTGCGGGATTCCGCGGCGGATGGCGGGGACGGAGGGAGGAGGGCGGGGGGCGGCGCGGCGGGTCCGATCCGCGCCGGCACCGCCCGGATCCGGCTTGTCCGGGCGAGGTGCGCGCGCGCCCCGCGTTCGTCCCGGGGCGGAGCGGGGTGCGGGGCGGCGGGGAAAAGAAGTGCGGCGAAGTGCTCAATAGTGAGCAGACAAACTGCGACGGGATTCGGTATCATGCGCCCACCGAGCGGGGAGAACGCCGCCGCCCGGCGGCACGCCGGCACCCCGCCGGCGGCTCCGGACCGCCCGGTTTACCTCTATTCCCCCCTCACAGGCGGAAGGAGCGGACCCCATGGGCAATGCAACCGACAAGTGGTCGTCGTACGTGAAGCCGGCACAGCACCAGTCGGCGTCGGTCCCTGCCGACGGGCAGCTGAACTCGGCGAACGCAGGCGTCCTCATCCTGCGTGAAGGGCAGTTGAACAACGAATATCGGCACCAGGGGCGCGAGTTCGCGCTCGAGGTGGCCGACGCCATCAACACCCGCCACCCCGGCGTGTGCACCGTCTACCTGTACGAGGAGACCTTCGGCACCCAGGACAAGATCCACTGGCTCATCCACCTGAACTCGCTCGAGGACTACGTGGACCTGATCCAGATGGGGACCGAGGACGAAGGGTTCCGCAGCATCTTCACCGGCAGCCGCGGGAGCGACGAAACCGGCGGCGGCGGGTGGTCGCGGATGTTCCAGAACGGGACCTTCAAGGAGGTGGTGCTCACCGCGCACCACTGGGGCTCGCACGGCACCCGCTCCGACAAGCGCGGCAAGCCCGAGGCGAACGCGGCCAAGGGCGACCGCCCCGGACGCGCCGTGGTGCGCCCGGCCCACCACCAGGTGGCCGAGTCGTCGGCGGGCACCGGCACCACCGGCACCACCGGCGGCACCGGCACCGCCGCGGCCGCCGCCCCGGCCTCGCCGGGCGGCCTCCTCCACTCCGGGAACGCCGGGGCCATCATCCACCGCTCGGGGCAGCTGCGCCACGAGTTCCGCTCCGAGGGGCGCGACTTCGCCCGCGAGCTGGCCGACGCGCTGAACCGCGCGCAGGGCGGCCGCGCCACCACCTACGTGTTCGAGGAGCACTTCGGGCCGCAGGACCGCATCCACTGGCTCACCCACCTGCGCTCGCTGGGCGAGTACCACGACGTGAGCGCCCAGGGCACCTACGACGAGAACTTCCGCGGCGTGGTGCACAAGGAGCGGGTGAAGGGCGGCGGCGACTGGAGCCGCATGTTCGTGGACGGCACGCTGAACGACGTGCTGCTGGTTCCGCAGCACCCCCTCAAGGGGTTCTGATCCGGCGTCCGGCCCCCCGCCGCGGTTCGGCGGGGGGCCCGGGCCCGCCCGCTCCCCCGGGGCCGCGGACCCACCGCGGCCTCCCGCCCCCTTCCCCCCCGCACCCGCACGGCGCCCGGCATGGAGTTCGGCATCGAAGCGATCAACGCGTACGCGGGACGGGCCATGCTCGACGTGCGCCGCCTGTTCCAGGCGCGCGGGCTCGACGCCGGCCGCTTCGGCAACCTGATGA